>OGIW01000146.1_pt1 | contig 83196 bp, 74 predicted proteins | sample 1571921 | NCBI WGS metagenome assembly OGIW01 (sample SAMEA2582112, study PRJEB24529) | metagenome | biome: Human gut stool | place: China | collected 2011 | reverse complement strand
AGATAATATATTATTTTCTCAAAAAAGTCAATATTTTATATTTAAAAAATATTCTTTAAAAGTAATAAATTAACTATTGTTCGCATTTGTATATAAAAGCGTACAGTAGCAGAGCACTATTTTGAGTTTATAAAAATTCTAAAAATCAAGGTTTTAAAAAATTTTTTTAATTTATATAAGGCTAAAATATGGGTATATATTTTGAGGAGAGGAAAGATGATAGAAAAGATTATGAAGGCAGTAAAAAGCGGGAACAAAAAAAGAGGAAGGAATATAACAGTAGGAGCAGTAGTAGGAATGCTATTGTCATGTACAGCAGTAATGGGAGCAGATAAAATAGGATTAGAAATAGGCAATTCTGGAAGTGGAATAAAGTTCAGCAAAGATGGAACTGATTTTATACCTGGAAAAGAAGATGGTACAGATGGCGATCCATATATTGACAACAGTTGGGATGAAGGAACAAAAACTTATACAAACAGCACTACACTATTAGGAAATAATGACTCTGGAAATGGTTATGGTTTGAAATTAAGTGGAACTTTAAGTGAATTCAAAGCTGTAAATAATGGTTCGATAGTAGGAAGCTATGCGTCAGGTCAAGGAATTTATAATGATTCAGGAACCATAACTGAGTTAACGAATAATGGCTTAATAATAGGAACAGCTACAGGAAGCTATGCATTAAGTTATGGAATTAATAATTATTCAGGAACCATAACAGAGTTAACAAATAATGGTTCAATAACAAGAACAGCTATAGGAAGCTATGGGTTAGGTTGTGGTATCTATACTGTTTTAGGAACCATAACAGAGCTAATTAATAATGGCTTAATAACAGGGACAGTTACAGGAAACTATGCATCAGGTCAAGGAATTTATAATACTTCTACGACAATAGCTACATTAACAAATAAAGGGATTATTTATGGAAATACTTATGCTGTAAGGAATATTAGTGGAGCAATAAATAATTTTAATAACTATGGACTCCTTATATCTGGCTTTACTAATGTAGTAGATGGTATATCAATAGTGGCTCATAGTGATGCTGGTGGGCAAAATAAAATAAAAAACTATGGATTAGCTTTTACAGTTGATAGTTCTGGCAACTATAAGAATCATGGAGCTTCTAATGTAAATCATAATTTTGGGGAAACACAGGATGCAACTATTGATGGTGTTGCTTATAAGATTAGAAATGTAGAGGCAGATGTAAATTCTACTAATGGTGCTATAACAAATATAAAAAGCTTTAAAATAGAAGGTGGAAAATTATACAGCGATACTACTGAAATAACTGATGGATACTCTACAACAAGCAATGTTATTCTAAATGGAATAACAAATATTTTGGTAGTTTCGGGAGAAGGGAATGAATTAAATAACAGTATTGTCAATGCATATAAAACAGCTATAGCTATGAATGAAAATATGACAACACTTACACTTAATAATACAACAGCAAATGGAGGAGTAAAAGACAGTACTGTAAATATAGAAGGAAATAGAAATACTCTTACTATTCAGGGGGATTCTATTATAAACAGCAGTGATAAAGCTATAATAATAACTGGAAATAATAATGCTGTTACTTTGGAAGGAAATACAGTAGTTAATGGAAAAATGGAGTCAATAGGAAGTAATACTCTTAACCTCTATGGAAAAACTGATGATAAGAACATGAATATACTTCACGATATATCTGGATTTGAAAATATGAATATAAAAAATAATGTAACATTCTTTGAAGATGTAAATATTACTGGAACAGATGAAGTGACAGTGCATCAGGGTGGGATATTAAGTCTTAGATTGAAAAAAGATGATACTATGAGAGCTTTGGAAATACCTAAAGGAACTCATGCTTTTTCAGTGAATGGAGAAGTGCTGATAAAAGGAACATCAACAGATGAAGCAGGGACTTTAAACTTTGTAACAAATGGAATAGGAAAAGAAATAATAGTTGAAAATATAAAATTGGAAAATATGGAAATAAAAACAAGTTCAATAATAGACAGTGCAAAAATCTATGATAACTATATTCATCTTGGGGCAGGTTCAGATCTAAAGGGAATAGTAAATCCAAAAATAAATAGATATGATTCGCTTAACAAGATATATAAAAGTCTGTATAGCAGTACAGATGAAAATCTTGATGCTTTAAGAAATATATTGAGTATGACTTTTATTGAAGAGAATTACGACTATAACAATGGAAAAGATATAGAGCAGCTTAGAAATCTTATGACTTACTTAAACAGCACTTATACAGAAACTCCATATTCATTCTCTAGTGAACTATCAAGAAGATCAGCAGGAATGTTTAGAGATATTGTAACAGAAAATGAATTCAGACCAAATCAAGATAACTGGCTGATAATGGGTGGACTTACTCATGCTGATGGTGGAACTAAAGATACTTACTATGGACAGAATTATCATGGATTTGATACTGGTACATCTAATACAAAAGCTGATATGAAACTTGCTGGAGCATATATGCTGGCTAAGTATGGTTATTCTGAAAACCTAGCTTTAGGCTTAACAATAGGTGGAAATAAAAGTGAAGCTGAAATGTCTATGTCTAAAGTAAAAGGAAACAGTGGATATATTGGCGCTTTTGCAGAAAACTACAGAGGAAACCTAACATTGAAAGCAGGAGCTGGGGTGCAGTACTCGGAATATGACGCAGACAGAAGAACAATAGGTGGTCACAGCTATGATGAGAAATATTCAGATATGACATATGATATTTATTTGAACGGAAGATATTCTCACAACATTGGGGAGAACTTATTCCTAGAGCCTTACGGAACTTTATCATATACATATGTAGATCAAGATGGAGCAGATGAGGGAAGCAAAGTCCTAGCTATTGAGACAGATTCAAAATCATTTGACTACACAACAGCTAAAGTGGGAATAGACTTGAAAAAAGTAATCCCACATGAGAAAGGTAATAGTACTGTATCTGCTGGAGTCAGCTATACAAGAATCTTAGATGGAGCTGATGAGGAATTTATTACAGGAAGATTTAAAGATGGAAGCGACTTTGATATCTTAGTAGCTCACAAAAATGAACATAGTATAGGGCTAAATGTTAAATATTCACTTGAACTTGAAAATGGAGTACTTTTTGATATAAAAGGAACTTATTCTGTAGAAAGAGATTCACATAATCAATCAGGAAAGAACAAAACGAAAGGTGAATGGATAGTAGGAATAGGTTTAGGTTACAAGTTTTAATTAAATAGAAAGTATTAACTTAGTAGTGAAGGGCTGGCTGATATAGCCAGTCTTTTACTTAATATTAAAAGGGGAAGATATGACAGAAGGGGAGTTTATAAGATGCTATAAAAAAAGAAATAAAATCAAAAATTATAAAGCAGTAAAAGAAAAAATAGATTTATTCTGGAATGTACTGCTGAAAGCTTTAGATGAAGATAAAAAGGTAGCATTGCAAAACTGGAGAGTATTTGAAAAAAGAGAGAGGAAAGCTAGAAAAATACTGGAACCAATGCGGGAGGAAGCAGGTTATACTGAGCCTAAAGAGGCAGTAAAGTTCAAAGCAGGAAAAGCCCTTGTGAAAATAGCTAATGGTGATAAAGATGAATAAAAAAGAGATGGCAAAGCTATATCAAAAAATGAGTTCAAAGAAAATTTCAATAATGGAAGCAAAAGAAGAGATAGAAGAATTTCTTGAAACAGTAAAAGAAGCTATCGCCTTAGATGGAGAGGTAAGATTTCCCAAAAGAGGGGCATTTGAAATACTCACAAGACAGCCTAGATTAGTAGCCAATCCTATAACCAAAGAACAGATGAAGATTTATCCAAAGAAAACAGTGAGGTTCAGAGCATCCAAAAAGATGAAATAATTGATTGAAGGCAGAAAGAAATCTCTGTCTTTTTTTCTTTGTAAAATTCTCATAAATTTACTGAAAAGTGTACATAAAAAAACAGCCCCTATGATATATTATTTTACCATAGGAAGCTGTTATTATCTTTTACTTCTTAACTATATCTTTCTCTTTAAATTCTCCAAATAAAGTACTGAATGTAGTTAGATTTTGAAGTTCTGATGGAATAATTATCTTAGTAGACTTACCATCTGCAACTTTACTAAATGTTTCCATTCCTTTTATCATAAGTACTTCTTTACTTGCATCTGCTTCTTTCAATAGTTTTATTGCTTCTGCTTCTGCTTTTTGTACAGATAATATAGCCTCTGCCTTACCTTGAGCTTCTTTTATAGCAACTTCTTTCTGTCCTTCTGCTCTCAGGATAGCTGATTGTTTTTCAGCTTCTGCTCTCAAGATTTGAGATTCCTTTTCTCCTTCTGCCACAAGAACTGCTGATTTTTTCTGTCCTTCTGCTCTCAGAATAGCTTCTCTTCTTTCTCTTTCAGCTTTCATCTGTCTTTCCATTGCATCTTGAATTTCTCTAGGTGGAATGATGTTTTTCAATTCAACTCTGTTTATTTTCATTCCCCATGGATCTGTAGCTTCATCAAGAATAGCTCTCATTTCAGTATTGATAGTATCTCTAGAAGTAAGTGTTGCATCAAGCTCCATATCTCCTATTATATTTCTAAGAGTAGTAGCAGTAAGATTTTCTATAGCATTCATAGGATTTTCTACTCCATATGTGTATAGTTTAGGATCTGTAATTTGGAAATATATTACAGAGTCTATCTGCATAGTTACGTTATCCTTAGTTATAACAGGCTGTGGTTTAAAATCAATAACCTGCTCTTTCAAAGAAACTCTTTTGGCAACTCTGTCAATGAAAGGAACAAGAAAGTTTATTCCAACATTCCAAGTTTCCTTATATCCCCCAAGTCTTTCTATTACATAAGCTCTTGATTGAGGCACTATTCTCACATGAAAAGCTATTAATACCACAATAAATACAAATAGTAAAAATACAATAAATGAACTCATTTTTTTCCTCCTTAAATAAGTTAATAATACACTTAATGATACCATAAAACAGCTTGAATTAAAACAGATAATTTAAAATATAATTTTCTCAATTCCACATTTTATCTTAATTTCTAATTTTCTTTATATCCAAATATAAAAAAGAGACTGAAAAATTTTCAGTCTCCGTACATTTTTTATTAGAATAATCCAGGGATATTAATTCCACCTGTTACTTTTCCCATTTCAGCTTCTGCTAATTCATCAGCTTGTCTCATAGCTTCTTTTACAGCAGAAAGAATAAGATCTTCAAGCATCTCTTTATCTTCAGCAGCTTCTTTAACTATTTCATCGCTTAATTTAACTTCTAATAGTTCTTTTTGTCCGTTAACTCTTACTGTAACAGCTCCTCCACCAACTGATGCTGTTAATTCTTTTTCTTTAAGCCCCTCTTGAACTACCATCATTTGTTGCTGCATAGATTGAGCTTGTTTTAATATATCCATTTGGTTTGAAGCTCCATTACCTGTTCTTCCACCCTTTAATTTTCTTACCATTGTTTTTTCCTCCTAAAGTTTTTGTTCTTCACGATTGATTATATCACAATATCTCCTATTTTTTCAACCTATAAGTTTATATCATAAGGAAAATAATATATAGGCTTAAAATAAAGCTCCTTATCTAAAATAAATGAATCATATTTTTCTAACATTTTTACTGCTGGTACATATTTCTTTATAATAGAATCATAGTTTGGAGCATTTATTATCTCAACAGTATCATATTCTACTAATTTAAGATCATCTGCAAGCCCTTTTACAGTGTCTTCCAGTCCTCCTATTTCATCTACCAGTCCCAGCTCCAAAGCTTCTTCACCTAACCATACTTTACCTTGAGCTATTTTTTCTACATGCTGTCTGTTAAGCTTTCTTCCAAAAGAAACAGTATCTATAAATTCATTATATACTTTTAAGTTTGAAGCATAAAGTTTATCTCTTTTATCTGCATCAAAATCTTTTACCATAGAGTAGATATCTGAGTATTCTCCTTTTTTTACTTCATCTACATTAATAAATACATTCCCAAGCATTTTCTTTATATTTGGAATTATACTTACTACTCCTATTGAACCTGTAAGACTTTCTTTATCAGCATATATCTTTTCTCCAGAAGCTGCTAGGTAATATCCTCCAGAAGCTGCTACTCCTCCTATTGATACATATATAGGTTTTATTTTATTAGCTTCTATTATCTTATTGCTTATAATATTAGCTGACAGTGCTGATCCACCTGGTGAGTTTATTCTTAAAACTATTCCTTTTACCCCATCATCTTTTAATGCTTTATTTATCTCTTCTATCAACACATTAGGAGTTGTATTTCCAGAAATTCCTCCTGAAGGGCTGTCCATATACATTGTTCCTTCTGCATATATTAAAGCTATCTTATCTTTTCTTTTATTAGTACTTGATCCTAATAGGCTATTCTTTGATAAAAATGAATTATAGCTTTCAAAAGAAAGAAGTTTTCCCTCTCCAATTACTTGTTTAAGATTCTCATAATACATAAACTCATCTATTAGATTTAATTTTTTCATCTGATTTGGCTCTGATGCCATTAAATCACCATTCAGAATTTTTTCATTGATAAAATCATGATTAACTTTTCTTTCAACAGTTATATTATTTACAAAATTAGCATATTTCTTATTATACATTCTTTCTATATTTTCTTTATATTCTTTTGATATATGCTCTTTTGTAAGATTCTCTCCATACGCTTTATAGTCTCCCACATGAATAACATTAAATTCTATTCCCATTCTGTCTGCCAGAAGTTTATAATACATAAGTTCTCCATAATACCCAGTTATATTTACAGGGGCACTCATTGCAGGTGGCATAAAGATATGATCACTCTTTATAGCTAATGAATAATTTCTATTATCAGCCATTGTCATATAAGAGTATACCTCTTTTTTATTTTTCTTTAAGCTGTCTAATTTTTTCCCTAGCTCTTCTACCTGAGCACTGTTAAGAGACAAATTATCAAGCTTCAATACCACGCCTTTAATATTGCTGTCTCTTTCCAAATAATCAAAAGTTTTTAACATAGAAAAAAAGTTTGTATCCTGTCCTCTTAAGAACCCGGGTAAATTTTTTCCCTTTTCTTTGTATTCTTTTGATAAATCTACTTCTATATAACTTCCTTTTTCAATAACTACTTTATCTTTTTCCAATGTCGTTTTTGCAAAAAATGCCACGATTGAAAATATAACTACTAAAAATAAAAAGGCTTTTATGAAAAAAGAAAATATTTCTTTTATTACAAATAAAATCGTTCCCAAAATAAATTTCTTTAAAAAATTTAAAAATTTCACTATGCTGCACCTGCCTCTATAATTTATTCTTCATAGTTGTATAATAACAGTTCCATACATTTGTGTCAAACTTTATAATCTTTTTAAAATGATTTTTCATCAAATATAGAACTTTAAATTTTTTAAAATAATATCTAAAAAATATAAAATTTAACTTTTTATTTCTTCATTATTAAAAACTATAAAATACCACAATAAAAATTCAATTATTTTCACTGTTTAATAATTAAGCAGATTAATTTAAATATAAATGAAAAATATATATCAAAATAATTTTTTTTACTCTTATTTCTCATATTTATACCTATTAATATTAAGTTTTTTATTTTTTTATAAAATATTTTTAAAAATTTATTTTTCCCCTTTTTATTAATTTATACTATTTTTTTATTTCTTTAATATATTCTTTCCTATTAATTAAGTTCTTATATACTCCGTTTCTTTCAAGAATATATGAAATATATCATTTCCATAAGTAATATCAAATTGCTTTTAATATCATTTCCGTGTATAATTTGTTCAGATAATGACTTTTGATTTCAAATATACACAATTTGTTAAATATAAATAGTGATTTTTGATATCATGACAGTCAAGAAAAAAGTTTAGGGAGGATTTTATGAGTCAAATGAAGCAAGAAAAAAAGGGCTTTTTCAATAAGTTCCTTGATTTCATTGAAGTTGGTGGAAATAAACTTCCACATCCAGTGACACTTTTCGTGTTATTCTGTTTAACTATTATCATAGTATCTGGAATTACTGAAAAAATGGGTGTGTCTGCTACTTACAATGCTTTAAACAAAAAAACAGGGAACTTTGAGCAAATAACAGTTACTGTTAAGTCTTTAACTAATGCTGCCGGTATAAGATATATTTTTAACTCTATGGTTAAAAACTTTACTGGGTTCGCTCCATTAGGTACAGTTCTTGTAGGTATTATCGGTATTGGAGTTTGTGAGGGAAGTGGACTTATGTCTTCTACTATCAAAAAAGTTGTTATGGGAACTCCAAGAAGAGCTATAACTGCTATAGTTGTTTTTGCTGGAGTTATGTCTAACGTTGCATCTGATGCTGGATACGTTGTTCTTGTTCCATTGGGAGCAGTTATCTTCCTTTCATTCGGAAGACATCCACTAGCTGGATTGGCTGCTGCGTTTGCTGGAGTATCAGGAGGATTCTCTGCAAACCTTTTACTAGGAACTACTGACCCATTACTTGGTGGTATCACTACAGAGGCTGCAAGACTTATCAGACCTGATTACTTTGTTGCTGCGACTGCTAACTACTACTTCATGTTTGTGTCTACATTTATCATCACTGCTTTAGGTACTATTATTACTGAAAAAATAGTAGAGCCTAGACTTGGACCTTACCATGGTGATGTTGATCATGATATGAAAGAATTAACTGATCTTGAAAGAAAAGGATTAAGAGCTGCCGGGCTGGTTGTACTTGCTTATCTTGCAGTTATGTTATTCCTTACTTTACCAGCTAATGCTATATTAAAAGTTGATGGAAGCTTAAAAGCTTGGACTTCTTCTGGACTTATTCCAGCAATGATGTTCTTCTTCTTACTTCCTGGATTAGCTTATGGATTTACTGCTAAAACTTTAAAAAGTGATAAAGATGTTGCTAAACTTATGGGTAAAGCTCTTGCTGGAATGGGTGGATACATGGCCCTTGCATTTACAGCTTCTCAGTTTATAGCATACTTTGGATATACAAATCTTGGAACTATCCTTGCTGTTAAAGGTGCTGACACTCTTAAATCAATAGGATTTACAGGGTTGCCGTTAATTCTTGGTTTCGTTCTATTCACTGCATTTATCAACCTATTTATGGGTTCTGCATCAGCTAAATGGGCAATCATGGCTCCAGTATTCGTTCCAATGCTTATGGAACTTAACTACTCGCCTGAATTTACTCAAGCTGCTTATAGAATTGGAGATTCATCTACAAATATCATTTCTCCATTGATGTCTTACTTTGCAATGATAGTTGCTTTCATGCAAAAATATGATAAAGATTCTGGTATGGGAACTCTTATTTCAATGATGCTTCCATTCTCAATCTGTTTCTTACTTGGATGGACTATACTTCTAGCTATCTGGTTTGCTTTCGGATTACCAATTGGACCAGGAGTATTTATCGAATTCAGTAAAATGTTAGGATAATCTAATAAAAACTAAAGAGCCTGATTTTAATTATCAGGTTCTTTTTTTATTTCTCTTTTTATTTTAAAAAAAATATATTATAATGTATCTTAACAAATAAAAAAATAGGAGGAAAAAATGAATTATCTTGGGGAACTCTATGCTTTAATAACGGCTTTTGGTTGGGCATTCAGCTCTATATTTTTTGAAGCAGCTTCTAAAAAAGCTGACAGTATAACAGTTAATGTAATCAGACTTATTATGGGAATAATTATGTTGGGGTCAGCTACATTCCTCTCAAGAGGAGTATTTTTCCCTACTGATTCCACATTGCACAACTGGACTTTCCTGAGTATTTCTGGAATAATTGGATTGTTTCTTGGAGATATGTTTCTCTATGAATCTTATATTCTCATAGGAGCAAGAATATGTATGCTCTTTATGACTATGACTCCTCTTATTGTAGGTTTATTTGGATTTTTATTTCTTGGTGAATCTCTTACACTTGTTCAGACAATAGCTATGTTTATCACATGCTCTGGAGTCCTTATGGTAGTCTTAAAACCTAAAAGTGAAAATCCCAAGGATAAGAAGCTCTCTCCTAAAGGAATAGCCTTTATTACAACCGCAGTTATCTTAGAAGCTCTTGGTAATATTTTTACAAAGATAGGAGCAAAGGGATATGATCCAAGTTCATCTACACAGATCAGAATGATTTGTGCTATGGGGGTATTTCTGTTTTATCTTACATTTAAAAAGAAATGGGGAAAAATATTTATCTCTTTTACTGACAAAAAACTTTTAGGACTTATTCTGCTTGGAACTGTTACTGCTACTGTTGGTATTACTTTTCTGATTTCTGCCTTTAATTTAATAAATGCAGGAGTTGCTTCAACTTTTTCATCTATTAGTCCAATTATAGTAATTCCAATATCTATAATTGTTTTTAAGGAAAAAGTTAAGATTAGAGAGATAGCTGGTGCTTTTGTTTCTGTTATTGGTATTGCTTTATTTTTTCTATAAGGAGGTTTTATGAATTTAAGAATTTTATCTACTGACTTTTCTATCTGCAAAATAAAGAATCTTAAAGATGTAAACTTTGAAGATGAATTTGTTTTTATTGGAAAAACTGATGAAGAAATTTCATTAGTGTGTTCTGAAAAATATGTCCCACAGGAATATATTGAATGTGACAATGGCTGGAAAGGATTTAGAATAGAAGGAGTTTTAGACTTTTCATTAGTTGGTATTCTTGCTAAGATATCTGGTATTCTTGCTGAAAATGAAATAAGTATATTTGCTGTTTCTACATATAATACAGATTATATCCTTTTAAAAGCTGATAAATTTGATAAAGCAGTGGAAATCCTAAAAAAAGCTGATTATATTTTTAAATAAAATTTCATAAATATACTTTGACTTTTATTATTAAATTTGATAAAATCCTCTTAATTTAAATCAATTATTTTAGGAGGATTTTTTTATGGACGAAACACCTGGTACGACCAATGTCATATCACAATTATTATTTCTTTTAATTTTAACTATTGCAAATGCTTTTTTCGCTGGTGCAGAAATGGCTACAGTTTCTGTGAATAAAAACAAAATCAAAATGCTTGCTGAAAATGGAAATAAAAATGCTCAGCTTCTTCAGGAACTTTTAAAAGAACCTACAAAATTTTTATCAACTATACAAGTAGCTATTACTCTTTCTGGATTCTTAGCAAGTGCTTCTGCTGCTACCAGTTTCTCTGCTCCTTTAGATATTCTTATGACAAAGTTAGGAATACCCTATGGAGAAACCATTGCAATTATTATAGTTACTGTTGTTCTATCATTTTTTACTCTGGTTTTTGGTGAGCTTGTGCCTAAACGTATTGCATTGCAAAAGGCTGAGGCAATCAGTTTATTTACTATAAAACCTGTTCTGTTTATTTCAAGACTTACTTCACCTTTTATTAAGCTTCTGTCTTTTTCTACTGGCCTTGTTCTTCAAGTTCTAGGAATGAAAGCTGAAAATCTCGAAGAAAATATTTCAAAAGAGGAAATAAAATCCATGGTGGAAGCTGGTCAGGCAAATGGTGTATTTAATGAAACTGAAAAAGAAATGATAAATTCCATATTTGAATTTGATGATATATTGGCTTCAGAAATAATGATTCCACGAACAGATGTTTACTCTATTGACATTGATGCTTCTATTGGTGAGTATTTAGATGAATTATTAGAAACAAAACATTCCAGAATACCTGTATTTGAAGAAGATATAGATAATATCATAGGTGTTCTTTATATAAAAGATCTTATTTTAGAAGCTAGAAATAAAGGCTTTGAAAATGTAGACATTCGTTCTATACTTCGTAAACCTTACCTTGTCCCTGAAAGTAAAAATATAGATACACTGTTTAAAGAAATGCAGAAATCTAAAAAATATATCGCCATACTTATAGATGAATATGGAGGTTTCTCTGGAATAGTAACCATGGAAGATCTTGTGGAAGAAGTAATGGGAAATATTGATGATGAATATGATGATAATGAACCTAAACTTGAAAAGATAGATAATCATATTTATTTAGTTGATGGACTTTATCCTGTTGATGAACTTATAGATATCCTGAATATTGATATTGTTTCTAAAAACCACAATACAATCTCAGGGTATTTGATAGACACTTTAGGAGAAATTCCTGATAATTCTTATCTTGACAAAGAAATAAAAATAAATAATACTATATTTAAAATAAAGAGTATTAAAGAAAATAGAATAGACAAAATTGAGCTTATTCTAAAATAGATTTTTAATGGGAGAAAAAATGAAAAAAGCACTTTTATTTGGTATTGGAGCATCTTTTTTCTTTTCCTTTACATTTGTTCTCAATAGACAGATGAATATTGGAGGAGGAAACTGGTATTGGAGTTCATCTTTAAGATATCTCTTTATGCTTCCTATTTTATTTTGTATAGTAGCAACAAAACAATAATTATCCCCAGTTATTGAAGATATCAAAAAAAATCCTGTTTCATGGTTTATATGGAGCACTGTAGGTTTTGGATTCTTTTATGCTCCTTTAAGTTTTGCTTCAGCATATGGAGCTTCATGGCTGGTAGCAGGAACATGGCAGCTGACTATTATTGCTGGTGCTCTTATGTCTCCATTTTTTTACACAATAGTTGACGGGAAAAAAATAAGAAGCCATATTCCAAAAAAGTTTCTGCTTGTTTCTCTTGTTATTTTGACTGATATATTTCTTATGCTTTCTGAAGAAGCTAAAAAAATATCTATCATTGACAGTCTTTTTGTGGTTGTTCCTGTTCTTTTTGCAGCATTTTCTTATCCACTGGGAAACCGTAAAATGATGGAATTATGCAGCAGCAGATTGAATACTCTTCAAAGGGTATTTGGAATGACATTATGCAGTATTCCATTCTGGATAATCATTGTAATATTTGGTTTTGTACAGACAGGACCTCCAAGCCATAATCAGCTTATTCAATCTTTTATTGTTGCTGTCTCATCTGGAGTTATTGCCACAATAATGTTTTTCAAAGCTACTGATATGGCTTGCTGTTGTAGAATCTACACAAGTTGGAGAGCTTATATTCACTCTTTTAGGAGGAGTTCTTGTTTTTCATGATACTATTCCTACCACACTAGGAATAGTTGGAATAATCTTAGTAGCTGTTGGAATGATGGTTAATAGCTTTATTCAAGAATAAATAAAATAAAAATAAAAGAGTGCCTCTTAAACAGGAGCTATATCCAATCTTTGAGACACTCTTTTTTATTATTCATATTTCTTCTATGGAGCAGATTCTTATTTAATTGAGATATTAATGCCATTTTTAATATCAACATCAAATATTATAACTTTTATTTCCTATTCTGCTTCCTATTTTATTCCTAAATTTTACTTGTTGTTTTCTAATTTTTCAAGCTCAGATTCCAGTTGATCCAGCAGTCTATCAAATTCTTTTGCTACTGCATGGAAGCTCTCCTCTTTTTCCAAATCTACCCCAGCTTTTTTCAGCTGATTCATTGGGTGATCGTTTCCACCTGATTTTAATAGTTCAAGATATGCAGAAGTTGCTGCTCCTCTCTCTTCCATTCCATATTTTTCATTAGTTATTCTGTCATAGAGATTTGCTGATGATGCAAAACTTGTTGCATATTGATATACATAATATGGTGAATTATAGAAATGTGGTATTCTTGCCCAAACTATTTTTTGAAGTTCATCCATAGTAAGAGTTTCTCCAAAATATTGTTTAAACAGATTATCCATTATTCCACTTAATACATCTGGTGTTACTGCTTTTCCTTCTTCTACTAATTTATGAGCCTGATATTCATAGTTAGCAAATAAAGTCTGAATATAGAAAGTACCTACTATATTTCCCAAAGCCTGCTCTAATAATGCTATTTTTTCTTTTGGATCTTCACTGTTTTTTATCATATAATCAAGCATAAGTCTTTCATTAAATGTAGAAGCTACCTCAGCTACAAATATTGTATAATTAGAAGAAGCATATGGTTGATTTTCATTAGAAAGTATTGTATGCATTGTATGTCCAAGCTCATGTGCCAGTGTAAATACATCATCCATAGTAGATTGATAATTTAAAAGCATATATGGGTGAACATCATAAATTCCAATAGAATAAGCTCCGCTTCTTTTGTTTTCAGTTTCATATACATCTATCCAACCTTCGCTGAGAGCTTTATTCATCTTTTCGCTGTAGTCTTGTCCTAATGGAGCTACTGAATTTAGAACCATCTCTCTTGCTGTATCATATGAGAACTCTTTATTATAGTCAACAATATTTATACTGTTGTCATAATAATGGTACCCTTCTAAGCCTAAAGCCTTTTGTCTAAGTTTTACATATCTTTGAAGTGGTGCATTATTATCTATTGCTGATTTTAAAAGCGTTTCAAATACTTCTGATGGTACATTTTTAGGCTCAAGAGCTTTATCCAATGTAGATTTATAATTTCTTGCTTTTGATGAAGCTGCATCTCTTTGAAGAAGAGATCTATATATTGCTGCATATGTATTTTTATTTGCATCATATGATCCATACAGAGCTTCAAAAGCTTTCTTTCTATCTTCCTGATTTCTATTAGTAGCTAAAACTTTTGAATATATTCCATTTGTTACTGGTCCTTTATACCCATCAGAAAGTTCTACCTCATTCCATTTCATATCTGAAATAGAAAGTTCTCCATATATATCATCTGGAGCTCCCATATATTGCCCATAATAAGATAAAAGTTTTTCTTTTCCTTCATCAAGTACATGTCCTTGCAGTCTGTATATTTCCATTAAACTAAATTTATGTTCTTTTAAAACAGGATTTTTTTCAATCCATTTTTCCATTGTCTCTTGTGGTATCTCCAATATTTCAGGAGTCATCCAAGAAGTTGCTACTGAATATTCTGTAAGAATAGACATTATCTCCTGCAATTTCACTGATGCTGTTTCATCTTTAGAATTGATATCCTTCAGCATATATGGATATATATACAGTTTTTCTATTGTTCTTCCAATTTTTTCTTCAAGCTGAATCATTTCTATAAATTTCTCAGAGCTATATTTTATTTTTCCTTTATATTCAGGAACTTTTTTCATTAGTTCTCTTGTTTGAGCAAGTTCTCTATCCCATACCTCCCAGCTTGGATAATATTCCTCTAAATTCCATTTATATTTTTTATCTATATCCTCTCTTTTTAAAATTTTCTTTTCCATTTTTTCTCCTTTCACTTCTTCTTGTTTTTCTATTTTTATATCTTCTTTATTATGATTTTCTTTCCCTTTTCCTTCATTTTGAAAATAAAACTTTGCACCTATGAGTGCAGCTAAAAATCCAATTACAAATATCTTTTTTATAGTCCTTACCCCCAATATAACTAATTTTGCACTCTTTCATTATAGCATACTTTTAGAAAAAAATCTTGACAAAAGTAACAACTTAGTTATAAAATAAAGTTGTTACTTTTAAAAAAAGAATTTTTTGTTTGCAGTCGAATAATATATTAACATAAATTTTGATTCATTAAGAGGAGGTTTTATATGAAGAAAAAAATATTTACTTTTATTATTACTGGTTTTCTTACTCTGGCATTTTTAGGCTGTGGAGGAAATGATAAAAAAGAAGTACGTTTCGCTGACGCAGGGTGGGACAGTAATAAAGTTCACAATGCTGTTGCAGGTTTTATCATAGAAAATGCATTTGGATATACATGGAGTGAAGTTCCTGGTTCTACACCTATTCTACATGAAGCAATTAAAAGTGGTGAGATAGATGTACACATGGAAGAATGGACTGACAATATTCCTAGTTACTATCCAGATTTAAAAGCTGGACTTTTTCAGGAATTAGGTACTAACTTTGATGATAACAAACAGGGAATATATGTTCCTAAATATGTGATAGAAACTATGGCTCCTGATCTTAAATCTGTAAAAGATCTGCCTAAATACAAAGAACTTTTCAAAGACAGTGAAAATCCTGAAAAAGGGCGTATTTATGGTGCTATTCCAGGTTGGGAAATAGACAATATCATGTATAAAAAATATGAAGCTTATGGATTGAATAAAGATTTCGTATATTTCAGACCAGGTTCAGATGCTGCATTATCTGCTGCTTTTACAGCTGCATATGAGAAAAAAGAACCAATCGTAGGTTACTATTGGGAACCAACTTGGCTGTTAGGTAAATATGATTTCGTTTTATTAGAAGATGAGCCATATGATGCTGAAAAATACTTTGAAGGAAAAACAGCTTGTCCATCTGTAAAAGTAACTATTGGTGCAAGCAACAAGTTTAAAGAAAAAGCTCCTGAAATTGCTACTTTTCTTAGCAAATATCATACTTCAAGTAAATTGACATCTGAAGCTCTGGCACATATGCAGGAAACTGGAGATAACTACAATGCTACTGCTAAATGGCTTCTAAAAAATAATGATAACTTAATAGATCAATGGCTGGATGCTGATAAAGCAGCAGCTGTAAGAAAAGCTTTAAATTAATAAACAGGAGGATATTATGGATTGGATTTTTAATTTCCCCTTTAAATTGAATATTGATGTTGCTCTTATTGATAGAACTGTTAAAAATTTTAGTATTCAATTTAGTGGATTTTTTAACGTTATAAAAAACATTTTAAATGGATTGATAGGTGGTATACTGACCATACTTAATTTTATTCCTTGGTGGGTGCTTGTTCTTCTTGTATTTTTTGCTGGATGGAAGCTCACAGGTAAATTAAGAAATGGAATACTTTACAGCTGCATGCTTTTTTTCATAGGAGTAATCGGACTTTGGGATTTAATGAATGATACTCTTTCTATTGTTCTTGCTGCTGTATTTATTTCTCTTCTGCTTGGATTCCCAATAGGTATCCTTATTTCTGGCAATGAAAGAATAAATAGTTTTGTAAGACCTATACTTGATACAATGCAGACAATGCCTGTATTTGTTTATCTTATTCCAGCAGTTCTTTTCTTTGGACTGGGAAAAGCTCCAGCAGTTATTGCTACTACAATATATGCTATAGTTCCTGTTATCAGACTTACAAGTCATGGTATCAGACAGGTAGACAAGGAAGTAGTTGAAGCTGCAAGAGCATTTGGTTCTACAAAATTTCAAGCCCTATGGAAAGTACAGATACCTCAGGCTCTTCCCACTATCATGACTGGTGTCAACCAGACATTGATGATGGCTATGGCTATGGTTGTTACATGTTCAATGATTGGTGCCAGCGGTCTGGGTATGGAAGTCCTTATAGGAGTAAACCGTATTGAGATAGGCCGTGGTCTTGTTGCAGGTACTGCTGTTGTAATAGTAGCTATCTTAATGGACCGTATCACTCAGGCATGGATCAATAGAAGTGAGGTGAAGAAAAAATAATGAGCAAAAATATAGAGAATGATGCACATGATGAAAAATATATTTTAAGTGTAAAAAATTTAACAAAACTTTATGGACTTAATAAAAATGAAGCTGTAAAAATGCTTAAAGCTGGAGCAGAGAAAAGTGAAGTTTTCAAAAAAACAGGGGTTACTTCTGCTATTTGGGATATGTCTTTTGATGTAAAACAAGGAGAAATCTTTGTTATTATTGGACTGTCTGGTTCAGGAAAATCTACAGTTATTCGTTGCCTTAACAGACTTCATAACCCTACATCAGGTAATATATTATTTGATGGTAAAGAAATCAGTAAATTTTCTCAAAAAGAGCTTATAGATTTTAGAAGAAATAAAATTTCTATGGTTTTCCAAAATTTCGGATTGATGTCTCACAGAGACGTTATCAGCAATATTGAGTATGGACTTGAAATCAAAGGTATTTCAAAAGAAGAAAGAGAAAAAAAGGCTATGGAAGTATTAAAAATGGTAGGACTTGAAGGTCTGGAGCACGAAAGCATCAACAGCCTTTCTGGTGGAATGAAGCAGAGAGTTGGAATTGCCAGAGCTTTAGCTAATGATCCTGAAATACTTCTCATGGATGAGCCCTTCTCGGCTCTTGACCCATTAGTTCGTAGTGATATGCAGTTTGAGCTGCTTTCAATACAAAAAAAATTGAAGAAGACAATAATATTTATTACTCATGATATAAATGAAGCTTTTAAACTTGGTGATAAGGTTGCTATCATGAAAGATTCGAGACTTATTCAGCTGGATACACCTGAAAATATGTCTGCTAATCCTGCTGACGATTATGTTCGTCAATTCATTGATAGTGCTGATAAAACCAAAGTTATAAGTGTAAAACAGATAATGTTTAATCCTTCTTGTATTATTCGTTTAAAAGAAGGAGCAGGTATTGCTATTCGCGAAATGAAAAGCAACAGAGTTTCAAGTGCTTATGTTATAGACAACCACATGAAATTTTTAGGAATAATAACTATTGATAGTGCACTTAAATGCAGAAATGAAAATGGATTCCTTTCTGATTATATAATTGGAGAAATCCCAACTACATCTTCTGATACACTAATAAATGATATACTTCCTATTGCTGTAAATACTAAGTTCCCTATTGCAGTTATTGATGATGGAGAACTTATGGGAATAGTTTCTAAAGCATCTATTCTTTCAACACTAATATAGAATATGAAAATATATAGTATAAAGCATGGTTAAAATAACCATGCTTTTTTAGTTATTATTCTGCTGTTTCTATAATTTCAATTATAAAATAACATAAAGTTTCTAAGATGTTCTAAATTTTTATTGTAAATACAATTTTAAATATAATTAAGATTTCTTCTATTTTCTTCTACATATTAAAACAGCCTCCTATGAAATATTTACTTTATCATAGAAAGCTGTTATTATTTTTAATTTACAGGAATTATTTCACAAAACCTAAAAATCTAAAAACTATATTTTATACCTAGAGTAACTTTTGTATCTCTATATCCACTTCCGCCCCATTGATGAGAGACATTTCCCCAGACATTAAAACTAGGGTTTAATTTTACTTCTGTTCCTACTTTTACTTCTCCTATATCTTTTGTTCCTCTTATCTTATTATTTATTCCATCCATTGATACTCTTACATCTTTACTGTTATGAATCCAGTTTGCTTCAACAAAAGGCTGTATTTCTTTACTGTTGTCTTTGTCAGTAGGATTAAAATGATTCGCATATACTCTTAATCCCACACGAGTTTGGATATTTCCTTCTCCTTTTATTTCAACTTTTGTTCCATTAGATTCACTATGATCATCAGTATCAACACCCATATATATAATTTGTGCTTTTGGTTGTATGTAATAAGTCTTTCTATGTGAGTCGTCACTTTTTATCTTAAAACTATATCCACTTTCTAATGAAGCTGTAAATCCTTTTGATTTATATTTTTCTTTTTCTAATTCCTCTCCTCGAACTTCATTATCAAACCAGCTGTATGTCAGCCATGTATCTGCATAAAATCCAGACTTGTCACTTTCATTTGCATAGTATGTTCCATATATTCCTAAATTAAATCCTTCTGTCTCTCCTTTAGAAGTATAAGAAGTTTTATTTGATTCTGTTTTACTATGATTAAATCCATATCCTACCATAATTCCTAAATGATAACGATTACTTCCATTGCTACTCCAATTAGCTATATCTCCACCTACCTGAATAACATTCTTTTTATTTCTAGTTTTCAACTGACTTGATCCATCTCTAAATGTACTGTATCCTCCTACATTTCTTACCCAAATACTAGATACCTGTTCTCCAGTTCCAAGAGCATCTGTATACTGTGTATCTCCTAAACGATCATGAAGAGTGTGGATAAATAAAGAGTTTACAGCCCACGCATTTGCTAGATAACTTCCTGATTCAGGTCGATAAACAGGATTAACTGGTGGATCTACAGGATCTGTTGGATCCGTTGGGTCCACTGGTTGCAAATCACTAGTTAAATACCAATTTTTTATATCAGTTGTGTTGCCATTTCCACGATTCAAAAAGTACTCATAAGCTCCTGCCACTATTCTTCCATCTTTTACAAACTCTCCATCTGATACTCCAAGAACTGAGATAAGTTCAATCCCATTTACTGTTTGAGCTCCTTGTCCTCCTATATTGTTAACTTTTACTTTTGTTGTTCCAGATGTGTTTCCTTCTACTCCCATCTTATCTGTAAGAGAATTATCTCCTTCAAGCTGAGTATTAAAAACTATTGTACTTCCATCTCCATAATAATTTTCAGTTATTGTTAGAGTTCTCCCAGTAAAATTACTGTAATCTGGATCAGTATTAAAATAAACTGTTGTTCCATTTAGAATATCTAGATTAGCTACCATTGAATCTTTTGTCATTTTCCATTGACTTCCAGCCATTTCAATATCAATCTTACTTCCACTTGCTTGATAAGAAGCACCTTCCCAAAGAGAACCACTATTCATTGATACTGTTATTTGAGAATTATTATTAGCATACATACTTCCCTTCAGATTCATAAGCGAGTCTGAAGCATTTATTTTCCCGCCATTCGTAGTATAAAAAACAGCCTGCACTCCTCCTGAATTAGTTTGAACAGTTAAATCATCTGTTATATTTATAATTCCTTTATCTGCATATACACCTATTTCATGTCCATTATTAAAAGACTTTTCAAATATTATATTTACTCCAGAATTTAGGTTAATAGTTCCATTAGCATTTGATACAGCTATTCCATAGAAGCTAGATGTGTTATCACTAATAGAATTGCTTGTTACATTTACAGAATCGTTAAAGTTAAGGATACTTGAAGCTGTATTATTAGCAGTTCCCTATCCAATTATTCCTGTAGTACCATTTCCATTCATATAAATATTTGTATTTTTATTAAAGTCTATATTTCCTTTATTTCGTATTCCTATAGATTTTGTATAAATATTAACATTGTCATTAAAATATGTTTTTCCAGAAAGCTGGCTATCTATTCCTATTTTAGAATTATTTATATTCAGCATTTGATTAAAATTATTGTTCCCTCCAAAAAGTTGTACTCCTATACTTCCAGCATAAATATTTATACTGCCATAACCATTGTCGTTTTTATTGAAACTGTTAGTTGTTCCCTCTCCTAAATATAATCCATATCCTTTTTCAAAGTTTGCATTGATTATAATGTCTCCTTTTGTATGAAGTTCAGAATTTGCTCTGATAGTAGCAATAGCATAAAAATCGTTGTTGTTATCCATCATGTTAGCAGTAACTCCTCCATTAAAATATGCTTTTCCTCCATCAGTTACTAATACAGCATCACCAGTAGTAGGCCCTAGTTGATTTACAATTACCATTCCATCAGCTGTAAGTTTCCCTCCTGTTTCTATACTTAACACGCCCGTGTTAGGTTTTCCAGACATATTTGATTCAAATATTACTTCATTTACATTTTGAATATGGACATCTCCACCATAATCCCAATTCCCTTAATTTACCCAAGTATGCCCCTTAAGTGTAGTAAAATCTGCATCTGTCCAAATCGTTTGAGAAAATGTTGTGTTTCCTATATATAGAAGAGCTGCAATCAGCTGTCCCCAGAATATTCTTTTCTTCATTTAGTTCTCCTAATTATATTAAAATAAAAAATAAAATTCTCCATTAAAGTACCCTTGAAATATCATGTATACTTTACATCAACAGCAATTATGCTTTCTACTAAATAATATTTATATTTTTAATCCCTCCTAATTGTTATCACAGGATTATTTTTCCCCAAAGAAATTTATCCATGACTATTCATATATACTTTCTATTGCTACATTGTCTAAAAATGTTTTTAATATCTGTGATTTTTTATTTTAAAAAATTTTAAGTATTATAATTTATAACTAATCTTTATTTTTCTTTTTAAAATTCTTTTTTTAATGACATTTATTTTTTTCTAAAACATTCTTAAAACAAAATATTTATTCGTATAAATTCGACAATTAAATCAATATACATTAAATTTAATATTTTTGTATGTTAAAAAAATGTGATAATTGTGTTGAAAATTACAAAAAAATAACGAGAACATTATTAAAAATTTATTTATTCAATCAAAAAAATATATTTAAAGAATACATTTAAAAACTTATCCAGTTACTAGTCAATATTTTTTACATAGATATTTGTTGTAAAATTTAAGAGATTTAAAAACTTATAAGTTACTAGTCAATATTCATCAATTCACAACTTCTTTTTTCCTTTAGTTTCTCCATTGCTCTAATTATACCACTTTATATTTATTTTTTCAACCTAAACAAAGATTTTTTCATTTTTATTTTTCTCTTCTATTTATATCTTTATTTCTTAACTTAATTTTCATTGGTATCTTTTCCCTTGGAAAATAAAAAATCCATCAATCATAAATTTTGCATGATCAATGGATTTTCAAATTAATCTATTTTTTTATTTATTGCTACTTCTCTATCTAAAGGAAGAACCTTATTTAAAACTACTCCTGCAAGAGCTGCAAGTGCAAGTCCAGAAAGAGAAACTGTTTTCCAGATAACAATATTATCTACTGCTATTCCAAATACAAATATTAATGATGCTATGATAAGATTTCTTGAGTTAGAAAAATCCAATCCTGCATCTACTAATGTTCTTGCTCCTACTGATGAAATCATTCCAAACAATATTATTGAAACTCCTCCCATTACTGGAGCAGGTATAGTTTGAAGGATAACTCCAAATTTACCTAGAAGTCCCAAAACAATAGCATAACAAGCTGCTATTCTCAAAATTGATGGATCATAAACTTTAGTTACTGCTAGAACTCCTGTATTTTCTCCATAAGTAGTATTTGCAGGTCCACCTAAAAGTCCTGCCACTATTGTAGCAACTCCATCTCCCATAAGTGTTCTGTGTATTCCAGGATTTTTAAAGAAATCTTTTCCTACAACAGCACCATTTGTTGTAATATCTCCAATATGCTCAATAAAAACTACTAAAGCTATAGGAGCTATTGCAAGTACTGCACTTACAGAAAAGTGAGGAAGTGTAAAAAGATCATTTGCAGCTTCTGCTGAAAGCCCTATCCAATTTGCTTTTGCAATAGGCTCAAAGCTTACAAGCCCCATAAACATAGCCACCACATATCCCAATGTTACAGATATTAAAATTGGAACTAGTCTAAAAAATGATTTTTTCATTATTGTAATACTTATCATAGAAATAATAACTACCAAAGCAATTATCAAGCTTTTAGGATCAAACTTACCATTTGCATATCCTGCCATGCTCAAAGCTACTGGACTCATTCTAAGCCCTATTACCATTATAATTGGTCCTGTTACTACTGGCGGGAAAAAAGATTTAATCTTTTCTACACCAAAAACTTTTACCAAGTAAGCCATTAACAGATAAATAAATCCTGCTGCTATAACTCCGCCTTTTACAGCTCCTATCCCTTCATCTTTCAATACAAGAGATAAAGCTCCTATAAACGCAAAAGAAGATCCCAAAAATACTGGTACTATCCTCTTAGTACAAAAGTGAAATATCAGTGTTCCTGCTCCTGCTGCTATAAGTGCGATAGAAGGATTCAATCCAGTTAAAAAAGGAACTAAAACTGTTGCTCCAAACATTGCAAGCACGTGTTGTGCCCCTAACAGAAGCTTTGTCTTGCTTCCTATTTTTTCCATGCTATTATCCATTTTTCCCCCTTTTAAAATATATTATTAAAATTTATTTACTCCTTAAAAAAAGGATAGTACTGGGACTACCCTTTTAATTTACTTAAAAATTTCTCTTCGTTTACTATAAATCTTCCATGCTTTCCTTCTCCAACTAGAGTATCTCCATGATACACTTTTACAGAGAAATCAAGTTTTTTACCATCAATTTTTTCAAGAACAGATACACATTTAATTTTATCTCCTACAAGATTAGCTTTCAAATGCTTTATATCTACTGATATTCCTACTGTTGTTTCTCCTGCTGGAAGTTCTTTCTGTACCAGTTCAAATGAGGCATTTTCCATAAATGCTATAAGTATTGGTGTTGCAAAAACATTTAAAGCTCCAGATGCGATCTTAGCTGCTGTTTCATTTTCATTTACTATTTTTTCAAGTGTTAAGCTCATTCCTTCTTTCAGCATTTTATCCTCCTGATATTAAATTCTCGAAAAATTATACTACAATAATGTGCTTCTGTCAATAGTTTACTTCATTGTATCTTTTTTTAGTTTAGGTTTTCTTCCATTCAAGACCATATATCCTACCCATAGAATAGCATAAGAGAAATATACACCTAAATTATTTTTCTTTCTATTGAAGTATTCAAATACCTTATATCCTGTTTTTAATATTCCCACAACATATTTATCATCTGATTCTTTTGTTGAACTCACCAAAAGAATTCCGACATATGCTGCAATTATTAATAATGATATCCCTATAACTATCCATACCTTTAACATATGCTCCCCCTCCTACAGTAATTTATCCATTTAATACTATCCCCATCAATTTCCCAGTATCAAAAGTTACTCTGCACCTGTCTTCTACAGCTACATTGCTCATACAGATGGAATCCCCCTGATGGAGTGTATATTTATTCAATGGATACTTGAATCCTTCTAATGTAAGCCCTTCAACTTTTTCAGAGAAAGGAACAAAAGAAATAGTTTTTCCATTTAATTCTGTTAATTCAGCTTTTTTCTCAATAGAAAATATTTTTTCTTTTTCTGTCACAAACATAAGATTCTTAAATTTAAATATGAGATTCAGGTTAGTCAATAAATGATCTATTCTTCCTCCCAGTCCTCCAATTATAGTAATCTTATCATAATCCATCTTGGAAATATGCTGTAATATCAACTCACCATCTGTATAATCTTTATCCTTAGGAAATTTTTTTATTGTTACTTTATTATTACGATATTTCTCTATGATTTCCTTTGTTACAGAATCAAGATCTCCCCATATTTCTAAGGGTAAAATCCCTAAAGTCTCTAAATGGTTAGCTCCACCATCAGCACAATAAATGTCTCCTTTTTCTTTAGCCAATAATTTTATATAAAACTCTCTGCTCCCTTCAAGCTGTCCATTAAAAAATACATATGCTGTTTTCATCGTTACCTCTATGTTTTAGTCATCATCCTCTGATATTTCTACTACTATGAATATAGGAAGATGATCTGATATTTTATCTTTCATAAGTCTATATTGCCCCTGAGTAAAATCCAAGGCTCCGCTTTTCCCTGTAAATTCTTTAGTATATATTGTAGAGAGAAACATATTATCATAAGAACTTGCCAAGTTTTTCTTTCCCAGTGTTGTTTTAATAACTGGGCTTAAAGCATATATTATTTTATCAGGATGGGAAAGCAATTTCTCAAATGATTCATCAAATCCAGATAAATTAAAGTCTCCAGCAATAATAACATCATTTTCTTTCAAATCCAGATTTTGAAAATAATCGTATACTTCATTCATTTTAAAAGCTTCCGCTCTCCTTGCACTTTCATTTTTTCCAAATACTGAATGTACAAGAACAAATGTAAAATCAAACTCTCCTATTTTAAAATCTGCTCCATATGGAGGTCTTGCAAATTTTTCTTCTGTATCTTTATAGAATCCTCTTTCTTTTAAAAATTCTACTTTATCTTTTTTCCACACATAAGCAAAATATTCCTTATAGCTATTTTTTCCTACTGGATATGGAGAAATGTGATAATCCCATTTTTCTCCCGACACCTTCTCCAGAGCATTGATAAGTTTTTCTACACCTTCTGCATCCATTACTTCTATAAGCCCTGCTATATCAAACATCTCAAGTGCCTGTGCTGTCAATATATAGTCTTTCTGACTTTTCCCCAGCCTTAGTGTATTAAAAGATGCTATATATCCCTCTTGAGCAAAAATTGTCATTGCTAACAGAAAATATATAAAAACTAGTTTTATTTTTTTCATATTTCACACACCTTTTTTGTAAAAAATACTATTATGTTAATTTTACCATATTTTAGTCAATAAACAATGAGAAAAATTGACTTTTTTTCATTTTTGAACTATAATTTCTTAACATGGAGAATTAATTTCATATAAAAAATGAGGGGATGATATATATGATTGCAGCATTTTTTGACATTGATGGGACAATTTATAGAAATTCTCTTCTGACTGAGCATTTTAAGAAACTTATAAAATATGAATTGCTGGATTTTAGAGAATATGACACAAGAGTAAAAGAAGCTTTCAAGCTTTGGGATGAAAGAGTTGGAGACTATGATAAATATCTCCTTGGACTTACTCAAACTTATGTTGATGCTATAAAAGGGCTCTCTACAAAATATAATGATTTTGTAGCAGATCAGGTAGTCGAGTTAAAAGGAAACAGAGTTTATTCTTATACTAGAAGAATGATAAAATGGCATAAGGAACAGGGACATAAAGTTATTTTCATCTCTGGAAGTCCTGATTTTTTAGTGTCTAGAATGGCTAAAAAATGGAAAGCTGATGATTTCTGCGGTTCTGTATACCATATAAAAGATGGAGTTCTTTCTGGAAAAATTTCACCTATGTGGGATTCAGAAAATAAAATGAAATCTATACATATGTTCTGCCAGAAATATGGCATTGATTTGATGAAAAGCTATGCTTATGGAGATACTCATGGAGATTACAGTATGCTTCTCAGTGTCGGACATCCAAGAGCTATTAATCCCAGCCTTGAACTTCTAAACAGTATAAGGGAATCTGATTATCTCAAAAAAAATACAGAAATAATCATAGAACGGAAAGATATTATTTATAAAGTTCACTCTGATGTAGAAACTTTATAATTTTTAGGTTTACAAAGGAGGCAAATATGACAGTGAGATTATTTTATTTTATAATTTCATTTATGTTTATGTTTTTTACTTCTAATTTTGATATTCAGGAAAAGCATTCTGCCTTTAAAGATTTACCTCAAAACGTTCTTCTTTTAGGTAAAATAGAGAGCAGTCGAGAATATAGCTTCATAAAAATAGACAAAATAGAACTTGCAGACAGGACAAATTTAAAAAATCCTATGCCTGCATTTTTAGAAATGACAGAGATTGTTACAGAAGAGCCTTGCATAAATACTGTTATTTATCCACAAAAAGATAGTTTAACATTTTATACAATCCTTGAACGGTATGGTTCCCGAATTCTTTTGATTTAACAATCTCTCATAAAAATCACATTATATTTAAATGAAACAATAATAAGGAGATTAATTTATGAGAGAATTTCATATAGGAATGGATGTTGGTTCTACTACTATAAAAATAGTCTGTCTTGATGAAAAGGATAATATTATTTACTCAATTTATCAAAGACACCTTTCAAATGTTAGAGAAACAACAAAGAAAATGTTTGATGAATTTTTAGAACATATTAAAAGTAATTTTGGTGAAGATATAAGATACAGAATAAGTATCACTGGTTCCAGTGGAATGGGAATATCTTCATGGATTGGAATAGATTTTGTTCAAGAAGTTATTGCCTGCATCAAATCTATCGAAACACTTATACCAGAAACTGATGTAGCTATAGAATTAGGTGGAGAAGATGCAAAAATAACTTTCCTTAAAAATGATATGGATCAAAGAATGAATGGAAGCTGTGCTGGTGGTACAGGAGCATTCATTGATCAAATAGCTACTCTTTTAGATACAGATGCTTCAGGTCTTAATGAACTTGCTAAGGGATTCGATTCTATCTATCCTATTGCTGCAAGATGTGGAGTATTTGCAAAAACTGACATACAGCCTCTTATCAATGAAGGGGTAAAAAAAGAAAATATAGCTGTATCTGTACTTCAGGCTGTAGTCAACCAAACTATAACAGGTCTTGCCTGTGGTAAAAAAATAACTGGAAAAGTAGCTTTTTTAGGAGGGCCTCTTTTCTTTTTAAGTGAGCTTAGAAATAGATTTATCGACACTTTGAAACTTACTTCTGAAGATGTCGTTTTCCCTGAAAATTCACAGCTTTTTGTTGCTCAGGGAGCTGCTTTCCTTGCTAAAGAAAATGAATCTGTATTTTCATATGATGAACTTAAAATAAAAATAGAACGTCTTAATGAAAAAGATACTTCTGATACTTCAAGGTTGCAGCCATTATTTGAAAACGAAGATGCACTTAATGAATTTCTTGAAAGACATGAAAAAGAAAAAATAGAAACAAGAGATTTAAGTACTTATGAAGGAAATGCTTATTTAGGAATAGATGCAGGTTCTACTACTATTAAAGTGGTTCTTATTTCAGAAGAAAAAGAGATATTATTCTCTCACTATTCTCATAATAAAGGAAATCCACTTGATAATATTATTGCTACACTTAAGAATTTGTATTCAAAGATGTCTGAAAAAGTTATTATCAAAGGTTCATGTGTTACTGGATATGGAGAAAGCCTTATTAAAGCAGCACTGAGAGTTGATATTGGTATAGTTGAAACTATGGCTCATTACAAAGGATCTCAATTCTTCCAGCCAAATGTTGATTTTATACTTGATATTGGTGGACAGGACATGAAATGTCTGAAAATACAGGAGGGTATTATAACTTCCATTCTTTTAAATGAAGCTTGTTCTTCAGGGTGTGGATCATTCCTTGAAACATTTGCTCATTCACTTGGAATGGATATTTTAGAATTTTCAAGATTGGGAATGGAATCTAAATCTCCTGCTGACCTTGGTACTAGATGTACTGTATTTATGAACTCAAAAGTTAAACAGGCTCAAAAAGATGGAGTAGAAGTCTCAGATATATCTGCTGGACTTTCTTATTCTGTTGTAAAAAATACTCTTTTTAAAGTTATAAAAATAAAAAATAAAGATGAATTAGGTAAAAATATAGTTGTACAAGGTGGAACTTTCCTTAACAATTCTGTACTAAGAGCTTTTGAATTAGTTTCAGAAAGAAATGTAATCAGACCTAATGTTGCTGGACTTATGGGAGCTTTTGGAGCTGCCCTTATAGCCATGGAGCAAGCTGAAGAAAGTTCAACTATTATGACTCTTGATGAACTTAATAATTTCAACTGTACTACAAATCTTACTAGATGTAAACTTTGTAATAATCATTGTCTGCTGACTATTCATAAGTTCAAAAATGGAGAAACTTTCATTTCTGGTAACAGATGCGACAATCCACTTGGAAAAATGAAGAAAAATACAGCTCCTAATATGTTTGATTATAAGTACAACAGATTATTTAATTACACACCTTTAGAGCCTTCAAAAGCTACAAGAGGAGAAATTGGTGTTCCTAGAGTATTGAATTTTTATGATTCATATCCATTCTGGTTTACATTATTGACTCATCTTGGATTTAGGGTAATTATATCTGATGACTCATCTAAAAAATTATACGAAAAAGGAATAGACACAATATCTTCTGATTCTATATGCTATCCTGCAAAACTTGTTCATGGACATATTGTAGATCTTATAGAAAAAGGGGTAAAAAGAATATTCTATCCTTGTGTTATATTTGAGGAAAAAGAGGATATAAAATCTTCTAATCAGTTTAACTGTCCAATTGTTATGTCTTATCCAGAAGTTATTAATAACAATATGGATATCTTAAAAGAAAAACATATTGATTTGATATTACCTTTCTTCTCATTTGAAAGTAAGGAAGTACTTTACAAAACTGTATTTGAAGAATTTGAAAGATTTGGAATAACAAAATCCGAAGCTAAAATGGCTGTAGATGCAGCATGGAAAGAAAAATATAATTTCAGAAAAGATATGAGAAACAAAGCTCTTGAAATAATTGCCGACTTAGAAAGAACTGGAAAAACTGGAGTAGTTCTTTGTGGAAGACCTTACCATTGTGATAAAGAGATTCATCATGGTATCCCAAATATAATAAATTCATTTGGAATAGCTGTTCTTACAGGAGATGCTGTTGCCAGTCTCGCTTCTTTAGATGAAGAGCTTAGAGTAATAGATCAGTGGACATATCATTCAAGATTGTACAGAGCTGCTGCATATGTTGGAAAAAGCAGCTGTCTTGAACTTATCGAATTAAATAGTTTCAGCTGTGGTATAGATGCTGTAACTACTGATCAGGTAGAAGAAATTTTAGCTAATCACGGAAAAGTTCATACTCTTCTGAAAATAGATGAAATAAGCAATCTTGGTTCTGTAAAAATAAGAATAAGAAGTCTTTTAGCTGCTCTTGATTACAAGAAAAATGCTCTTAGATCTTCTCTTAAAAAGAAAATAGAATACAAAAAAGCCCAATTTACAAAGAAAATGAAAAAAGAATACACTATTTTAGCTCCACAAATGGCACCTATGCACTTTAAATTATTGAAAACTGCTTTCAAAGCTGAAGGATATAATCTTGAAGTTTTAGAAGAGACACAGGAAGCATTAGATTGTGGACTTCAATATGTCAACAATGATGCCTGCTATCCATCTATATTAGTTATTGGAGAACTTATTGCAGCACTTAAATCAGGAAAATACGACCTTGATAAAACTGCTGTTATGATCTCTCAAACTGGTGGAAGCTGTCGTGCTACCAACTATGTTGGATTTTTGAAAAAAGCTATTAGAGACAGCGGCTTTGAAAAGATACCAATTTTATCTTTAAATGCAAGCGGTTTTGAAAAACAGGAAGGTTTCTCTATCACTCTTCCTTTTGCTCATAAATGTCTGATAGCTGTATCATATGGAGATATTCTTATGAAGCTTCTCTATCATGTACGTCCTTATGAAAAAATCAAAGGAAGTGCTTTGGAATTATATGAAAAATGGAATGAAAAAGTTAAAGAAAACATAGCAAATGGTAAATTTTCTCAATTTAAAAGGAATATAAATGCAATAGTAGAAGATTTTTCTAAGATTGAAGTCTCTGATGAAAAGAAAATAAAAGTAGGAATAGTTGGAGAAATTCTTGTTAAGTTCAGTCCTTTTGCCAATAATAATTTAGCTGACTTCATTGAAGCTGAAGGTGGAGAAGTATATACTTCAAGTCTTATGAGCTTTGTAAAATATTGTATATATAGTGATATCTTTATTACAGAAAGATTCAAAGGTAAAATTGCAGCAATGAAACTTAAAGCTGCCCTTTGGGTAATAGACCAGTATACAAAAGTATTAAATAATGCTTTACAAAAGAATCCTAGATTTGGTCATGAAGATTCTATTCAAGACCTTGCTAAAAAAACTTCTCAATATATCTCAATAGGAAATCAATCTGGAGAAGGATGGTTTCTTATGGGAGAAATGATAGAATTCATTGAAAAAGATGTTCCTAATATAGTTTGTGTTCAACCTTTTGGATGTCTTCCAAATCATATAACAGGAAAAGGTATGATTAAGAAGTTGAGATCAGAATATTCTAATGTCAATATAGCTCCTATAGATTATGACCCTGCTTATTCTGAAGTTAATCAATTAAATAGGATAAAACTTATGCTGTCTGTTGCCAGAAAAAACCTAAAAAATTCTTAAAAAATATTTAATTTGTGATATAATTAAAGAAATAAAGAGGTTTTAATTTTTTGGAGGTGGATTGATTGTATAAAGCTAATTATCTTATGATGACTCCTGGACCTACAATGGTAAGAGAAAATGTGTTGAAAGCTAGATGCAGCTTTTTTGGAAATCCTGATCTAGACCCTAATTTTTTCGCTTTTTATGAAGAACTATGTAAAAAAACTGGAAAATTATTTGGTGCTAAAAAAGCTCAAACTATAATAATGAATGGGGAAGGTATGCTGGGGTTAGATACTGCATGTGCTTCACTTACTGAGCCTGGAGATAAAGTTTTAGTTATATCAAATGGTATTTTTGGAGAGGGATTTAAAGGACTTGTAGAAACTTATGGTGGAGAAATCACTCTTTTTGAAACTGATGTAAAAAAAGCTCTTGATATTGACAAATTAAGAATATTCCTTGAAAAAAATAAAGATTTTAAATATGCTACTATGGTTCATTGCGATACTCCATCTGGAGTACTCAACAATGTGGAAGTTATTTGCAAAATCTTAAAATCTGAAGGAATTATGACAGTAGTTGATAGTGTTGCTGCTGTAGGTGGAGTACAATTAGAAGTAGATGAATGGGGAATTGATATTGCCCTTGGAGGTTCTCAAAAAGTTTTCTCTGCTCCTTCTGGAATTACAATTATGACAGTAAGCAATGATGCATGGGAAGCTATTGAAAATAGAAAAACTCCAATTGCTTCTTTCTATTGTAATTTATCTCTATGGAAAAATTGTGTAAAAGAACAGCTTTTCCCTTATACAATGCCTGCCAGTGATCTAATGGCGTTTGATGTTGCTATTGATAATATTTATAAAGAGGGCGTAGAAAAAGTCAGAGAAAGACACCATACTGCTGCTGAATATGTAAGAACAAGACTTATGGATATGGGAGTTGACCTTTATCTGAAAAATGGATACTCTCCAACAGTGACTGCTTTCTGTCTTCCAGAAGGATATAACTGTAAGGAAGTTTCTGATTATCTTCTGCATAATTTTGAAGTAATGATTGCTGATTCTTATTCTTACTTAAGCAACAAAGTCCTTAGAATAGGACATATGGGTGAAAATGCTCGTTTCTACAGACTTGACTATACTTTAAAAGCTATTGAAAAAACTTTAAGAGTTCTAAAAAAATAATGTTTTACATTAAAAGTCTCTTTTATGACACTTCAAGTCCTAAAAGAGACTTTTTAAGTCCAAACTATTGTTTTTATTTTATTTTAGAGATATTATATAATGCTACTATTATAAATAATTTCAAATTCAAGGGGAAGGAGAATTTATGTGTGATTTTGATAAAAACAATAAGATGCCATTATATGGGCAATTGATGAACTTTTTACTTTCAGAAATAGAATGTGACAAATTCAAGGAGCATGAAAAAATTCCTTCTGAAAGAGATCTATGCGATAAATTTAATTTAAGCCGTGATACTGTAAGACAGGCTATTTTTCAGTTGGAAAAAATGGGTTATATCTATAAAAAACATGGAAAGGGAACTTTTGTAGCCCAAAAGCAATTAAAACCTGATCTATACAAATTTTATGATTTTACAGAAGAAATGAAAAAACTTGGAAAGGAAGCTGTTTCTAAAGTTTTATCTTTTGAAATAATTCCTGCTGATAAATATATATCGAAAGCTTTGAAGATAAAAGAAAACAGTAATGTTCACAGAATTACTCGTTTAAGACTTGTAGATTCTATTCCTCTTATTTTTGAAAAAGCATATCTGTCTACAGAAAAATTTGACTTCTTTTCTATAGAAGAATTAAGCAATTCATCTCTTTGCAACATACTGAAAAATAGATTTTCTGTAAAATTTTCTAAAGGAGAGGAAACTTTTTATCCTATTACTCCTGATGATGAAATAACAAGATATTTGAATTTAATGAAATTTCAGCCAGTTATAAAAATAGAGAGAACTACTTTTGAAGATGAAATTCCTGTTATGTTTACTGAAAGAATAATTAGAGGAGATAAGTTTAAATATACAATTACTACTTCGTTCTAATTTTTAAAGAAAACTAAATTTATAGAAATTCTTTATAATAAATAGATATAAATGTTTATCTGCTTGTTATAAAGGATTTCTTTTTTTCTTTCTAAAAAAACTATACTAAAAAACTATATTTTATGATATAATAGAATGTAACATATAAAAATGATAAAGGAGTTGAAAATGAAAATAACTCAGGAAACAAATTGTGCTATAAAGACTATTTTATATCTATCTACACTTCAAAAAGGTGAAATATCTCCTGCAAAAACTATTGGAAAATCCATTGATTTTTCTGATAAATTTGTACTTAAAGTTTTAAGACCTTTAACCAGTGCAAATATAGTTCTTCCTTTCAGAGGTGTTACTGGAGGTTATTGTTTAGGAAAAACTACTGATAAAATTACTCTTTTTGATGTTATAGTTGCAGTACAAAATGATATTAATATCTTAACAGTTATGAAAAATATGTCTAAAAAAGATATAAAAAAAGATGAAATATTTTCTATATTTGATCAAATACAGGAATTAGAAAAAAAGATTTTGAAAAAAATTACTTTCGATATGATTATAAATAACAAAGTTAATCTAAAAAATATATTAGAAGATACTCTTTAATAATATAAAAGCTGCCTGCAAGGATATCCTTATCTTCAGGCAGCTGCTATTTTCTTTTCTGATTATCTAAATTGTTCAGAACCATTAGAATAATGACACTCTTTTACTAATTTACCTTCTGCGTCATACTCTTTGTAAACACCATCTAATTTTCCATTGTCTCCATAGTTGCATTCTATATATAAAACACCATTTGAAAAATACTCTTTGTAAGAACCATACATAGCTCCATTTTTAAAATTAACATCAAGTTTCACTTGTCCATTCGGGAAATACTTTACATTTTTTGTTGTTGTTGAGTTGCTGACATGTTCTGACGATTTTTTTAATTTTCCATTTGGAAAAAATTCTTCATAAAGTCCAACTGTCTCTCCATTTACTAGAGTACGTCTAGAACTTAATTTTCCATCACTATAGAAAGTTTCATATACTCCATGGATATTTCCATCTTTATAGAATTTATGAGTTTCTACCTGACCATTCATATAATATGATTTATATTCTCCTTCTCTAATTCCATTTACATAATTTTTTTCTTCTTGAATTCTCCCATTATCGTAAGTTTTTACCCATAGTCCTTCTTTTTTTCCATCTTTATTATACTGATTTGTCATGATTATTCCCCCTTTGAATAATGATAATGATGTATAGTTAATATTAGTATACCTCATAATCTTTAAGAAATAAAGAGATTAAATTAAATTTTTCCTATTTTAATATATTTTTTTCTGTTTTATAATGGAAAATATGAATATTTAACATATTAAAGTCAAAAAATAGTTTTTTACCAAATGAAATGTTTTTAATTACATCTGTTGAAGCCCTTGCTGTAAACTCCTTTTCTCCTATTTTGAAATATATATATACTTCATTTCCCATGTTTTCAACAACACTTACTATACCCTCAGCTCTATTTTTTTCCTGACTGTTTTCATCTGAAACTTTTATATTTTCTGGTCTTATTCCAAACCAGATTTTTTCTCCAATATTATTTTTTGCTTTTTCAGCTTTTTCTTTATCCAAAATTAAATAGGTATCAGTATCCAGCTTTACTAGGACTTCTCCATTTTTTTCCAGAAGTTCTCCTTCAACTATGTTCATAGCTGGTGACCCGATAAACCCTGCTACAAATTTATTTACAGGAAAATTGTATATGTTCATAGGCGTATCTACCTGCATAACTTTTCCCTTATTGAGTACACATATTCTATCTCCCATAGTCATTGCTTCTACCTGATCATGAGTTACATATATCATCATAGTTTCTTTTCCTTCACTGAGAAGTTCCTTATGGAGCTGTGTTATCCTTACTCTCATAGACACTCTTAACTTAGCATCCAGATTAGAAAGAGGTTCATCAAAAAGAAATACTTTAGGCTCTCTTACTATGGCTCTTCCTAAGGCCACTCTCTGCTTCTGTCCACCTGACATCTCCTTAGGCTTTCTATCTAAAATATCACTTATTTCCAATCTTTCAGCAGTTTCCCTCACTCTTTTATCTATCTCTTTTTTAGGAAATTTTGCCATTTTCAATCCAAAGGCCATATTTTCATAAGTAGTCATATGAGGATAAAGAGCATAGTTTTGAAATACCATAGCTATACCTCTGTCTTTAGGAGGAAGCTTATTGGCTAGTTTTCCCTCTATCCATAATTCTCCCTCTGTTATTTCCTCCAGTCCAGCTATCATTCTAAGCATAGTTGACTTGGCACAGCCAGAAGGACCTACAAGCACCATAAATTCTCCCGGCTTTATCTCTAAATCTATTCCATGAACAGCCTTAAAGCTGTTTGGATATACTTTTTCAATATTTTTTAAAATAACTCCGCTCATATCTGCTCCTTTTTCTGTATTCTTCAATAAGAATTATACCATATTTTTCCCCTATTGCATAAAGACAAAAGCTCAATCTTATATTTTTCCTCTATTGACAATAATTTTTGAATATGATACAATTCATGAAATAATTAAGTCCATAGAGAGAGATGGAGGGACAGGCCCTTTGATATCTCAGCAACCTGCTTTAAATGTAAGCGTGGTGCTAATTCCTGATAGATGGTTTAGATTCTAGAAATTTTAAGCTTTTTTCATCTATCAGGTGGAAAAAGCTTTTTTTATTGGATTCAAACAGGAGATGAGCAGATGAAAATTTCAGAATTATTTAAAAACAAAAAAACAGTTGTATCCTTTGAAGTATTTCCACCAAACACTATATATTCTTTAGAGGATGTTTATTCTTCCATTGATGAACTGGCAAAATTACAGCCTGACTTCATGAGCGTCACATATGGAGCTGGTGGAGCAACTAGAGGAAGAACAGTAGAGATTGCTTCAAAGATTAAGAATGATAATAAAATAGAAGCTCTGGCACACCTCACTTGTCTTGGGGCTAAGGCAAATGAAATTGATGATATATTAGAACAGTTAAGAAAAAATAATATAGAAAATATTCTTGCTTTGAGGGGAGACAAGCCTAAAGATGGACTTCCTGTTGAAGAGGGGGATTTTAAATATGCACAGGATCTTATTTCCTATGTAAAGGGAAGAAAGGATTTTTCAATAGGAGGGGCATATTATCCTGAGGGGCATCAGGAGACAAATGATCTTCTTGATCTCTTTAACTTAAAAACAAAAGTAGATTCTGGAACTGATTTTCTTATCTCTCAAATATTCTTTGATAACGAATCTTTCTATCGTTTCAGAGATAAAGTGGATAAGCTTCAAATAAATGTTCCATTAGTTGCTGGAATAATGCCTGTTGCTAATGCAAAGCAGATCAGAAAAATAACTTCAATGTGTGGATGCAGCATCCCTGAAAAATTTCAAAAAATATTAAACAGATATGAGGATAATCCTAAAGCATTGAAAGAGGCTGGAACTGCATATGCAACAGAGCAGATTATAGATTTAATAACTTCCGACATTGATGGAATACATCTGTATACTATGAATAAAGTGGATACAGCTAAAAAAATAATGGCAAATATAGCACATATAAGAGAAATTTCTGGAGGTAGCAGATAATGATAAATGAACTGAAAAAAAGAGTCCTTGTATTAGATGGAGCTACTGGAACAGCTATCCAAAAATATAATCTTACTGATGAAGATTTTCAAGGTAAAAAAGGCTGCAATGAAATCTTGAATATAACAAAACCTGATGTAATAAAAGAGATACACACTAAGTATATTGAAGCTGGTGCTGACATCATAGAAACAAACTCATTCAACTGCAACAGAATATCTCTGAAAGATTATGAAATAGAAGATATGTCTTACACTCTTTCAAAAAAAGGAGCTGAACTGGCTAGAGAAACAGCAGATAATTTTTATAAAACTTCTGAGAAGAAAATATATGTTGCTGGTTCTATTGGTCCTACAAGCAAAAGTCTTTCTCTTCCAATGGGAGATGTTCCCTATGAAAGAGAAATTAACTTTGATCAGATGAAAAAAATCTATTCTGAGCAGATAGAAGGGGTCATAGATGGTGGTGTAGATTGCCTCTTGATAGAGACTATATTTGATGGACTAAGTGCCAAGGCTGCCCTTGTAGCTGCCGAGGACCTTTTTGAAAAAAAGAATATACAGCTTCCAATTATGATATCTGCAACTGTAAACAGACAGGGAAAAATTTTCTCAGGACAGAGCATAGAATCTTTAATTACAGCTTTGGACAGACCTTCAATTATTTCCTTTGGTCTTAACTGTTCTTTTGGAGCAAAAGATCTTATTCCAATGATAAAAAGAATAGCTTCTTTTACAGATAAGTATATTTCTCTCTATCCTAATGCTGGACTTCCTAATGAAGAGAGAGAATATGAGGAGACTCCTGAGATAACTGCTGGATATTTAAAAGAATTAGTAGATGAAAAAAAGGTAAATATTCTTGGTGGATGCTGTGGAACACATTTTTCGCACATAAAAGCAATAGCTGATTTAGTAAAAGACAAAGAACCTAGACTTCCAGTTTCAAAAGAAAATAGATATTTTCTCTCTGGAAATGAAATATATGATTTCAGCAATAAATTCACAATAGTTGGAGAAAGAAATAATGTAGCTGGTTCTAAAATTTTCAAAACATTGATTGAAGAAAAAAACTATATAAAAGCTTTAGAAATAGCTCGTTCACAAATAGAAAAAGGAGCTGCTGTACTGGATATCAACCTTGATGATGGGCTGTTGATACCTCATGAGGAAATGGAAAGATTTTTAAGAATAATTCAAAATGATCCCATAGTCTCAAAAATCCCTATAATGATAGATTCATCAGACTTTTTCACTATTGAAACTGCCTTAAAAAACATAGCTGGAAAATCAATAGTAAATTCCATCTCTCTAAAAGAGGGAGAAGAAGCTTTCAGAAAAAAAGCCAGAATAATAAAAAAATATGGTGCTGCTATGGTTGTCATGGCTTTTGATGAAAATGGGCAGGGAGTCTCTTATGAAAGAAAAGTAGAAATCTGCAATCGTTCATATAAAATATTGGCTGAAGAAGGGATTCCCAGCTCAGATATAGCTTTTGATCCAAATATACTGACTATAGGTACCGGAAGTGAAGATGACAGATATAATGGGCTGAATTTTATAAAAACAGTTCACTGGATAAAAGAAAATCTTCCTCAGTGCAGTATCACTGGAGGACTTAGCAATTTATCCTTTGCCTTCAGGGGAAACAATCCTTTGAGAGCAGCTATACACTCTTTGTTTATTGAAAATGCAAAAGAAAAAGGAATGAATTTTGCTATAATGAATCCTGGTGAGAAAGCTCCTCAGCTTACTTCAGAAGAAAAAAATACAATCCTATCCTTAATAAATGGAGAAGAGGATTCTCTTGATTCTATATTGGAACTTGCTGTAAAATTAAAAAATGCCTCTGATCTTCTTAAAAAGAACAGCTCCTCTGCTCCTAAAATAATAAAGAATGATTTTGATTCTTTAAAGGACAGAATAGAAAATGCTCTTATTTATGGAGGCAGTACAACTTTTGATACAGATATAAATACTGCTCTGGAAACTATGACACCTTTAGATATTATACAAAATATTCTGATGAAAGGTATGGATAAAATAGGTGTTCTTTTTGAAAAGGGAGAACTATACCTTCCACAGCTTATAAGATCAGCAAGTGTTATGAACAGAGCTGTTGATATTTTGAAACCTCATATGAAAATAGAAGCCAATATAGGAATAAAAGGTAAAGTTCTTATGGCTACTGTAGAGGGAGATGTTCATGATATTGGTAAAAATATTGCTGGAACAGTTTTGAAATGCAATGGTTATGAAGTGATAGACTTAGGGGTAATGGTAAGCAAAGAAAAAATACTTGAAGAAGCTGTAAAAAACAATGTGGATATCATTACATTAAGCGGTCTTATCAGTCCTTCATTAAAAGAAATGGAAAAGATTCTTTCTCTTTTAGACATCAGCAAACTTTCTATCCCTGTATTAATTGCAGGAGCAGCCACTTCTAAATTGCATACTGCTGTAAAATTAGAGCCATTTTATCAAGGAAAAACTTTTCATACTACAGATGCTTTAGATACTCTTACAATAATAAATAAGTTGATTTATGGTGACAGAGATTTATTTATAACTGAAAAAACAAAAGAACTCAGAGAGTTATGCAAAGTATATTTGAATAATAAAAAAGACACCTCTAAAATATCAATATCTCCTAAAGAAGATTTTACTTCAGAAGTTATAGCTCCTAAGCAATTAGGAAAACAATATATAGAATTTCCTCTGCAAAAGATTGAAAAATATATTAACTGGAATTTTCTTCTTCATAATATGAAAGTAAAAAATACACCTTTAGAAGAAAATACACTAAATGATGCTAAGTATATTTTAGAAAAAATGAAAGAAAATGATATAAAGGTCAAATGTGCTTTTGGAATTTTCCCTTGCACAAAAGATTCTGATAATTTAACAATAAAAGATAGTGATAAAAATTGGTCTATCTCTTTTATAAGAGGGGAAGTAAAAAATAAAGATATTGGAATAAGTGATTTTTTCAATGAAAATGACTTTATAGGGACTTTTATTATTTCAGTAAACAGCTCTCTATTTGATGAAGACAACTATATGAGCATAATGGAAAGCATTCTTCTTACAAGAATTGCTGAAGCTGCTTCTGAATTTATGGAAATTTATTTGAAAGAAGAAAATATCTGGCTGCCTAATATCAGACCTGCTATAGGTTATTCATCTATTCCAGATCATTCTATCAAAAAAACTATTTTCGAAATCACTGAAGGTGAAAGAACAGGAGCATATCTTACTAATAATTTTGCTATGTCTCCACTGAGTACTGTATGTGGTATTTATATTTCCAATCCAAAGAGTTTTTATTTTGATTTGAAATAATTTTAAATACCTGATACAGTATATTTATACTAAGAAAATTAAGGAGGCAATATTATGATAGTTGTATATGCAAAATCTATTGTACCTGAAAAAAATATTGATAAATATTTAGAGATAGCAAAAAAATTAGCAGAGGAAACAAGAAAAGAAAAAGGAAATATTTTTTATGAAATGGTACAGGACAAAAATAACAGAAGTGTTCTTGCTTTTATAGAGAAGTGGGAAAATATGGAAGTTTTAGATAAACATATGAAAACTCCACATTTCACTACATTTGTTCCTCAATTAAATGAATTAAGAGAAGGAGAATCTGAACTCGTTATACATGAAGTTCTATTCTAAAAAAAATTGGCAGCCTGTATAAAACAGACTGCCTTTTTATTTATTAATCTCTGCATATTCCTTGTTCTTTTGCTACTTTTTCAACTGCTGCTGCTACTGCATCTGCAACTCTTTTATCAAAAGCATCTGGAATGATGTAATTTTCATTCATTTCTTCATCAGTAATAAGAGAAGCTAATCCTCTTGCTGCTGCAAGTTTCATTTCTTCAGTTATTTTTCTAGATTTTGCTCTTAAAGCTCCTTTGAATAATCCTGGGAATACAAGAACGTTATTTATTTGGTTAGGATAGTCTGATCTTCCAGTTCCTACTATTTTTGCTCCTCCTGCTAAAGCATCTTCCGGCATTATTTCAGGAGCAGGATTTGCCATTGCAAATATTACAGCATCTTTATTCATTGTTTTTACCATTTCAGTAGTAAGAATATTTCCTACAGATACTCCAACAAAAACGTCGGCTCCTTGTACTGCAAATGCTAAATCTCCAGCAAGATCATTAGGGTTAGTTATTTCAGCTAACTCTCTCTTAGAGAAGTCATAAGATTCTTTATCACTTTTTCTAAGGATTCCAGGTTTATCAAGAACTAATATTTCTTTTGCTCCTAAATCTCTTATAAGTTTAGTTATAGAACTTCCTGCTGCCCCTGCTCCATTTACTACAACTTTAGCATCAGAGAATTTTTTACCTACAACTTTGAAAGCATTGATAAGTCCAGCAGCAACTACTATTGCAGTTCCGTGTTGGTCATCATGGAATACAGGAATATCTAATTCTTTCTTTAATCTAGTTTCTATTTCTATACATCTTGGTGCTGATATATCTTCTAAGTTTACTCCTCCAAGTCCTGGAGCTAGTAATTTTACTGTTTTGATAATTTCTTCTGGATCTTTAGTATCTAAACAAATAGGAATTGCATCTACCCCTGCAAATTCTTTGAATAGTACACATTTACCTTCCATTACTGGAAGAGCTGCTTCTGGACCGATATCTCCAAGTCCTAATACTGCTGTTCCATCAGTAATAACTGCAACCATGTTTCCTTTTGCTGTATATTTATATACATCCTCTTTGTTAGCTGCTATTTTTCTGCAAGGCTCTGCAACACCTGGTGAATAAGCAAGACTCAAATCATCTTTATTAGCTACTTTCACTTTTGAAACTATTGATATCTTTCCTTTATTTTTTTCATGCATTTCTAGTGCTCTTTCGAATACTGTTGACATAATATCTCCCTCCGTTTATTATAAAATATTTTTTGAAAATTTATTTTCATTTATTGTGACAGTGCAAACTATATTCAAATAATATATATTTGCCTTTAAAGCTTTATATGATGTATTATATCCCCTTTTTGTACAAAAGTAAAGTATTTTCTTTTTTTCTTGTCTTATTTACGTATTTAATATCTAATATTGATATAATAAACTTAAACTAGTACATATATTTTCTGAAAATAAATTTTTAAAATATTTTTTTCATCTGTGTACAATATATATTGTTTATTATCTATTTTTCCAACAAAAATTTAGGTGATTGAAAAATTTTTTTTACTTTTCAACCACCTCCATTTAAAACAATGTTCCTATTTTAGTATTCCCAATTTCTTTAATTTCTCTTCATTTTCCTCTACAAATTCTTCAGTAATTGCATAAGCTACAGTTTTAGTAACTACTATTGCTGTTCCATCAAAAGATATTTCCACTTTCCTATCTTTTTCCAAAAATTCTTCTCCTCTTTCCACAGCTTTAGCTAAATTCTCTGCATCTATTCTTTCTTTTAATATGCCTCTCATAAAAATACCTCCTTCATTAGGTTTTCTTCTTCTTAATATATTATACAAGATCAATTTTCCTTTCCCTTTTTTTCAAATGAAAAAGAGGATGCAGTTCACATCCTCTGTTTTATCTATACAAATAATGAATACAAGAAGTTTGCTGCCATTCCAGCTGCCAATCCTCCAATAGTATGACTGAATATTGCTTTTCCAGTTAATTCTCTATATTTCAAACTGTCCATCATAGCTACATGAGTGCTTAAATATCCGCTCCAGCACATTCCCATACTTGTAAAAACCGCTATCTCTCTTGGTCCTATTACACCCTCTTTTATAAATTGAGGTACAAGTCCAATAGCAGCTCCCACTGCTCCAAGTGCTGTTATAGGAAAAGCTATTGCCTGTGGACTGGTAAATCCAAATAACGGCTTTAATATAAAATTAAGCTTTGCTCCAATTATTGGAAGTATTCCTATTCCTTCATAAGCTGCTCCTGTATAGCCACCTTGAGGCATACCATTTGTAAGCATGAGAACTGTTGTACATATGATAATTACTCCAGGAATTATAGCAATTCCCATATCTACTCCTACTTTTCCACCTTCCAGCATGGCTTCTAAAAATCTTCCAAAAATTGATCCTCTTCTTATTTCTCTTGTATCAAGAACAAATTTTTCTATTTCCTTTTCTTCTTCTGATTCTCCTATACTTTTAAAATATTTTTTACTATAATGCAGCATTAAATTTACACTTATTATACTTCCTACCACTGCTCCGAGATTTCCTATAAGAACTGCTTTAAAAAGATTTTCTTTCATAAGTCCACCTTGTGCCACCATAAATGCTGATACTATGAATCCCATCCCAAAAGATGTTCCCAAGTTAGTAAGAGCTGTAAACTGATAGTTCTTAAAATATTTTCTAAATTCTTTATTTGCTGCTAAACTAAGTACAGCTGGATTATCTGATATATATGTTGTCACTATTGCTAATGCTGAAGCTCCCGGCAATCTATACAAAGGATAAATTACAAAATAAAGCAATTTATTTATCAGGGATATCACTCCAAATTCAGATAATATTTCTGAAAGAGCTCCTGCTAATACTGCAACTCCCATTATAAAGAATACTGTGTTTATCAGAAGATCATGTGCCGTTCCCATTACAGTATTTATCATATTCACAAGTCCCATTATTTTAGCAGTTGTTATAAAAGATCCAGCTAATAATCCCAGACATATAAAAGCTTCTAAACTTATTGCTTTCTTTTTTAATTTTTCCATTATTATCTCCTTAGTGTTTACTTATACCTTAAAAGTATAACATCAGACATAAAAAGTGTCAATATTTTTGCACCTTAAAAGCTTTTTTATAATAAAAAAAGTGTCTCTCTAAGTATTGATTTTTCAACATCTAAAGACATACTTATATTAATATCCAGCCTTATGTTATTTTATTTCTACAAAAAAAAGATCAAAAATCTGAAACATAATTTCAAATTTTTGATCCCTCTCTTTTTTACTATTTATTTAAAGCTTTTTTTAATTCTTCTACTTTATCAAGTTTTTCCCATGGAATATCTAAATCAGTTCTTCCTATATGTCCGAATGCTGCAAGATCTTGATATTTGAATTTTCCACTTCTCAATTCAAGTGCTCTTTCTATCCCTCTTGGTGTTAGATCAAATACTTTTTTAACAGCTTCTGCTAATTCAAATTCATCTACTTTTCCAGTTCCAAATGTATCTACTTTTACTGATGTTGGTTCTACAACTCCTATTGCATATGATAATTGGATTTCACATTTATCTGCAAGGCCTGCTGCAACTATATTTTTTGCAACCCATCTTGCTGCATAAGCTGCTGATCTATCTACTTTTGAAGGGTCTTTTCCAGAGAAAGCTCCTCCACCATGTCTAAAGAATCCTCCATATGTATCTACTATTATTTTTCTTCCAGTTACTCCTGTATCTCCGTGTGGTCCTCCAATTACAAATCTTCCTGTTGGATTGATATGGAAATGTTTTACTTGATCAGGATCAAGTCCATAAGATCTCAATACTGGTTTTACTACTTTTTCTATTACTTCTTCTTTTATTTGAGCTTGAGTTACATCTGGATTATGTTGCACAGACACTACTACTGTATCAACATGATCTATCTTTCCATTTTCATCATAAGCTAAAGTTACTTGTGATTTTGCATCTGGTCTTGCCCATGGAAGTTCTTTTGCTCTAGTCATTTTAGTAAGTTTCACTAATATTTCTCTAGCTAATACAAGAGCTAACGGCATTAATTCTGGAGTTTCTTTTACAGCTCCTCCAAACATTATACCTTGGTCTCCTGCTCCTCCAATATCTACTCCCATAGCTATATCTGGCGATTGAGCATGGATAGCACTTAGTACTCCGCAATTAGAATCAAATCCCATTCCTTCTTTATATCCGATTTCATCAATTTTACTTCTTACAATGTCTTGGATATCTATATATGTAGTAGTTGTGATTTCTCCTCCTACAACAACCTGTCCTGTTGTACAAAATACTTCACACGCTACTCTTGAATTTGGATCATCAGCAAGACATGCGTCTACTACTGCGTCTGAAATTTGATCTGATACCTTATCTGGGTGACCAGGTGATACAAATTCTGATGTGAAATAAGTTAAATTTTTCATTTTTCCTCCTTAAAATATATTAATAATTTAATGTGTCAAGATAAAAAAATCCCTTTCACCAGACAGATGAAAGGGATTAAGTGTTAAATCCAATATTCCATCTCTCAGGAGTTAGCACCACACTTAAAAAGCAGGTTGCTGAGATTTCAACGGGCCAGTCCCTCAATCTCTCTTGATGGTATTCTTTATATTTATCATTTACACCTTATTATATATTTTTTTACTATTTGTGTCAATAATTATTTAGTTATTTTTTACTTGTCTTACAACATCCACTATAGATCCGTCTCTGTACTGCACTACAGCAACTACTTTATCCTCAAATTCTATTGCTTCTTCTTTTCCAGTCATAGCCTCTGCTATTTCTTTTAGCTCTTCTATTGTTTTGATTGGAAGATTAGAATTTTTGAATTTTTCTATTAGATCTTTTCTTAATGGATTAATTGCTATTCCTCTTTCTGTTACCAGTACATCTACTGTTTCTCCAGGAGTTGTTACAGTAGTTATTCTGTCTTTTACTACTGATATTCTTGCATTTACTAATTGAGAAACTATTATACATAATTTTGATCCAGCTGCTGTATCACTGTGTCCTCCAGATCCTCCCATGATAACTCCATCTGATCCTGTAGTTACGTTTACGTTGAAGTTTGTATCCATTTCTGTTGCACCTAGGATAACTATATCAAGCATATTTACTACTGAACCTTTATTATTTGCATTTGCATACATTGTTGCTGACATTTTTATATGATTTGGATTTTCTTTTGCTGATTTGATTGCATTAAGGTCAAAACATTGTACATCAAATAGAGCTTTGAAAAGACCATCTTTATACATATCAACTATATATCCTGTTATTCCTCCAGCAGCAAAACTTCCTACTATATTTTTTGATTTCATAAGATTTCTAACTTCTGCTGCAACTGCAAGTGATATTCCTCCTGCACCTGTTTGGAAGCTCATTCCATTTTTTAAATATCCTGATTGCTCTATGAATTTAGCTGTAAGATCAGCAACTTTTAATCCTATTGGGTTTTTAGTGATCTGAGTAGTTCCAGATACTATTCCTTTAGGATCTCCAATAGCATCTACTACTAATACATAGTCTATTAAAGTTTGATTGATTTCTATTGTTGTATTTGGATATGGAACTAAGTTATCAGTGATAGCTACTACTAATTTAGCATTTTCAACATCTGAGTGAGCATATCCTAAGGCTCCACATGCTGATTTTCCATCTACTCCATTTATATTTCCATATTCATCTGAAGTTGGAGCTGCAACAAAAGCTATATCTACTTCAACCTCTCCTGTTTCCATTATTCTTGCTCTTCCACCATGAGTATGCATAACTGCTGGTTTTTGCATTTTACCTTGTGATATTGCCTGAGCAACTGGTCCTGACATGTATCCAGCATATATTTGTGTTACTATTCCTTTTTCAATCATTTCTACTACTGGTTTATGGCATGGGAATATAGAACTTGCAACTAATGTTACATCTTTATATCCTCTTTTTGCTATTTCTGCCATTACTAAATTTAATACATAATCTCCATTTCTTAAATGGTGGTGGAAAGATACAACCATTCCATCTTTTAATGGAAGTTTATCCATTAATTTTTCAAAATCAGTATGAAGTTTTTTATCATTAGGAGTTACAGTTTTAAAGTTATAATTCTTTTTTACTACTCCAGTTGTATTTGCTAAATATCCATTATAATGATTGATTTTTCCGTATCCTTCTATAAAATCAGGAACTTCTCTTCCTAAAATATTTTTCATCTATAAACACCTCACATATTATTGATTAATCTATTAGACCAATAAGTCTTGCAACATCCAATGTATGAATAGCTCTATTTATAATTGGAAGGTCAACCATTTTTCCATCTAATGAGAATACTCCAAGACCTTCTTTAGCAGCTTCTTCTTTAGCAGCTATTACTCTTAAAGCATGATTGATTTCAGCTTGTGATGGACAGTAAGCTGCATGGATTGTATCTATTTGTCTTGGGTTTATAGCAAGTTTTCCTGTAAATCCTAACATTTTTGCTTTTAATGAGTCAGCCATTAATCCTTCATAGTCATTTGTATCTGTAAATGGAGTATCTATTGCATCTACTTTACAAGCTTTACATGCATTTACTACTTTTGTTCTTGCATAGAATAATTCGTCTGATGATTTAGTTCTTTTTACTCCCAAATCAACTGCAAGGTCTTCTCCACCTAACAAAACAGAAATTACTCTTGGACTTGATTTTATAGTTTCATATACTGTTTCTACTCCATAAGTAGTTTCTACTAGTGGATGTATTTTTATACTTCCTGCTTCAAATCCCATTTCTTTTTCTATTTCATTTAATTTTTTATCTAATACAGCTATATCTTCAGGACAAGCTTTTGGAAGAAGTATAGCATCTGGTTTCAATCTTGCTATTACATCTATATCTTTTTCTGCAAATGGAGTAGATAAAGGATTAACTCTTACTACTACTTCTACATCATCATATTTATTTGTTCTTAAAGCTTCACTTATCAAATATCTTGCAGCATCTTTTTCTGTTAATGCAACAGCATCTTCCAAGTCAAATATAACAGCGTCTGAACCGAATACAGCTGCTGTTTGAAGCATTCCTGGGTTATTTCCAGGCATAAATAACATAGTTCTTCTTAATTCCACGATAAACACCTCTCATATAAAAAATAATATAATTATTATAATCCTCTAGCAACAGCAGCTTCTATTCTTGCTCTGATAGTATAATCAAGAGCTCCCTTATCTTGAGCTTGAACTTTTACTCTATCAATCCCAAGTTCTACAAGTTTATTTTTTATAACTTCTCTTATATGAGCTCCAAATTGTTTTTCCACAGTACTTTCTAATTCAATTTCTATTCCGCTTTCAGCTGGAGTTAGAATCACAAATATATCATTTGATTCTAGAGTACCACATTTAGCAGCTTTCTTTATTGTCATTTGATTCACCTCATTATTAAATTCTAAATAAAATTCTCTATAAACATTAGGGCTAATTAAAGGAAAAAGGTAGTCATATAACTACCTTTTTCGAAATCAAAATAAATTATAATTATACTCTTAAAAGAAAACTATTTCTTTCTTCTGTTTACTAAAGCTTCAACTCTAGACATTTCGTTGAATACGATCATGTATCCTTCGTCAACACCCATTCCTGGTTTAGCAAGAACTTGAAGAGCTCCACAAGCCATACCGATGTTAGTAGTAACTTCAGCAGATCTGTTAGTTTCGTTACAAGTTCCTCCACAGTATGATCCGATTCCTACTTTATTACAGTAAAGAATTGCATCAGCTATGTTGTTTACTCCTCCAAGGTCTGGAGTTTTGATTTGAACTACATGTCCAGCTTTTTTGTCAGCGAACAATTTAATATCTTCTAATGTATTACACCATTCGTCAGCAACTAATTCAACTGCAATTCCTCTAGCGTCTACTTCAGCAGTTAAAGCAGCAAGAGCTTCGATTTGTTTATCTCTGTCTTCAACGTCCATAGGTCCTTCTATTCTTAATTTGAATGGTTTTGCAGCTTCTACTAATGTAGCAATGTAGTCAGCCATTTTTTTAGTGTCACAATCAAATGCAGCACCGATAGTTCCATAAACGTCTATGTGGAATATTGGAGAATAGTCAGCATCAGTTCTTTGAGAAATGATTCTGTCTCTTAACCATTTTACATAGTCAAGTAAGATTTCCCCGTGTAATCCTAATTTTTCTTTTACATTGTTAATCAAAGCGTGAGGTAAAACGTCAGCTTCTTTGATTATCATTTTGTCAGCAGCAACATATCTGTCGTCTCCTGATTGAGTGAATATAGGTCTCTTAGTGATTTCTAATCCTGTATTGTAGTCAGCTTTAATAACTTCAGCTAAAGTTACTTTTCTAGCTTTTGCAACACCATCAAGTAAAGCTTGAGTGATTCCATATCTTATTGCAGTATGTAATCTTTTTCCATTAACTTCTAATGCATCAAATTCTTCAGCAAGAGATTTGAAGTTATCAAGTTCTCTTCCTATTAATTTTGGAGCGATTTCTTTTTGGATTACTGGAATAAAGTCTTTTGCTAGGAATAAAGGATCTCTTCCTCCCGCACCTGAGTATTGAACAGCAGCACAGTCTCCATGAGCAACTTGTCCATCTTCAAGAACTAGTAAAACAGAGATAGCTTCTCCTGCTTGTCTGATTGATTTGAATCCTGGTGTTACTGGAGTTCCTAGATAGAACATACCATCATGTCCAGCTCCTGCTTTTATTGCTCTTTGGTCATCAAAATAGAATCCTGTTTTTCCTGCAGAACATACTACATCTACAATTTTCATAATTAAGCCTCCTAAGATTTTAAATTGTGTGGGAATTTTGCAATTCCCACTTTCTTCCTAATTAAATATATAATCTATTTCCAACATAATTGCAACCAACATTTAAAAATTGATTTTCTAAATTATTTTACATTTATCATATCAATTTTATACTATGATATCTACAAATTTTATTCACTAATCGAATTAATTGTTTTTCATATGTTCAGTTTCAGGTCTTCCAATAAGAGTTCCTTTTCCTACTGCGAATATATCATCAACAGTCATTTGGAATCCAACTGGTCTTCCTTCAAATTTAGCTCTTTCTTCTAATTGAGCTAGGTTAAAGTCTACTAATTCTTTACTTAATGGTACGTTTCCAACAGCTAGGTATCTTACTTTACCTACGTTGTCTCTAGCTGGCATCATTTTACCTGCATTGTATTTAGATGGAGCGAATGGAACGTCTAGTACACCTTGTTCGAAAGCTTTAACTACACCAACAGCCCAGTCTCCTTCTCCTAATTCTAATACTTTATTTAAGATACATTTAGTTTCAGCTTTAATAACATCTATTTCTTTTGCTAATTCTGGAGACATTGATAATTGTTGTCCTTTAAGAAGGTTAAGAACCATTTTTGTAGCTTTAATTCCCATTGCATTAGCTTCTTTTGTAGGAACTCCAATAGCTTCATGAGGAGTTTTAACGATAACTTTTGTAGCTCCAGCAAGAGCAGCAGCAGAAGCACCATTAGAAATAACTCCAAATGCTTTAGCTTCATCTTCTGGGAATCCTCCCATCCATTGGTGGAATACAGTTGTTAAATCAATATCATTATATCCGTACTCTTTGAAATACTCTTCTCCTTGCTCAGTTAATGCTCTTATAGCAGCAACGTCTTGGATTAAGTTTCCACATTGTCCATATCCTAAAGTAATATTTTTAACTCCTTGCTCAGCAGCTAGTAATCCTTCAAGGATTCCAACAGCATTTGACATTGATGGAGGAACTAATGTACCAGTTAATGGTCCAAATGGTTCTCTGTTGATTGATACTCCGTGCTCTTCATACCATCCAACTAGTCTGTCAACATATTGCCAGTCAATTAGTGTTCTTTCTAGAGAAACTGATTTAGCGTAAGGAACGTTATAACTGATTCCTCCACCCTCATCAGAAGTATATCCAGCTGCGATCATGATTTCAGAAAGTAGTCTAGCATCTGGAGTTCCATGTCTTAATTGTAGAGGTAGATCTATAGCTTCAACAACTTGTCTACATCCAGTAACTCCGTGGTTTACACCTGGGAATCCATTAAGAAGTGATCTTCCAGCTTTTTTAGATTCTTCTATTCCTTTTTCACAGTTTTCATATTTATTTTGTCTTGTATAAGAGTCGATAGTTGATGGAAGTAAGTCTGCTCCTCCAACTTTATCTAAGTAGTCTAATAATTCTATATGTTGTTCTATTAAAGCAACCCCTGCTCTAGGTTGTGCTAGAGTAATTCCTGCTTTTTTAGCATCTACTAATTTTTTAGAGAAGCTTTTTGATTCTGGTAATGCTTTATGGAAAGCTACAGCTTCTTCTAAGTTTACTTCTTTACCTGTAGGCCACCCTTTTAAAACTTCTTCTCTCATTTCGAAGAACTCTTCTTCAGTCCATTTCTTAAATCTAAGTTTCATATTTAAATATTCCTCCTTATAATTTCTTATACTTCGACTAGATATTTTTTCATTATTCTAACAGCTAAGTTTGGATAATCCTGAGCTAACAGTCCCATTGATGACAATATATATGTTTTGTCTACAAGGAATTTTGGAGACATAGGTTTCAAGTGAATAGGATCTTGTTCATTGAAATTTCCAGCTTTTAATATTCCTTGAGGATTTAAACTATGAATGATAACTCCTCCTGTACCAATAACATAAGGTGCATCAGTCAAGTCTTTTCCACTTTGATTAAACATTGTTCCCATTGGAGTATAAACACACTCTAGCACTCCACAGTGTCTTGTCATTGCAATTTCAGTAGCTGCCATTGCCATTGCCTCATCAAATCTGATCTCTTCTTCATTTTGAGGCACCATCTTGATATGATCATGTCTATACTGACATGCAGCTTTCACATCAATTTGCTTTAATGAATCATGTAAATAGTTTCTTATTTTTCTTGTTCCTGCTGCTTCTAAAAGAGCTACTGATGAGTATCTCATTCCAAGATCTCCTTCTACAGTTCTTTTAGCAAATGGTTCTTCCAAACCTTTTATCATGATAGAAGGTTTTGTAGGATCTCCTTTAGCTATTGAGTGAACATCTGTTGTCGCTCCTCCAATATCTACTACTATTAAATCTCCTATTCCATCTTCATCATCAGTACCCTCTGCAAGTACCTCAGCAGCTTTCAATACAGCTGCTGGTGTAGGCATCAGTATACCTCTTATAAACTCTTCTGCGTTTTTCATTCCTTTAGCTTCTACTATTCTATTCATAAAAACTTTTCTGATTTCTTCACGAGAAGGTTCAACATTTAATTTATTTATTACAGGCATTACATTTTCTGTTACAAAATAATCTATTTCAGCTTCTTTGAAAATAGCTTCCACCTGGTCAATAGCTGCTTTATTTCCTGCAACTACAACTGGCACATCAAGTTTATACTCTGCAATCATTTTAGCATTATGAATGATACAGTCTTTATTACCACCGTCTGTTCCACCAGCTAATAATATTATGTCCAGAGGAGTAGCCTTGATTTCTTCAAGTTCTCTGTGATTTAATTCGTAAGCATATGTCTTTATTACTCTTGCTCCAGCTCCTAGAGCAGCTTTTTTAGCAGCTTCAGCTGTAAGTTCAGGTACAAGGCCTATTGCTACCATTTTCAATCCACCAGCAGCAGATGAACAGGCAGTTTTACTTACAAACTCCACAGAATCAAAATCAACCTTCTCATTTATTGCAGCTTTTAATTTGTCATAAGCCTTATTAAATCCGATCATGATATCTTCTTCAACTGTAGTAATATCCTTTGCTGTCGCTAAAATAACTTCATTATCCATATCTATAGCAGTAAGTTTAGTGTAAGTACTCCCAAAATCTATGGCTAGATAAACTTTCATAACAACCACTCTCTTTTATTGTAAAGTTTTTTTGAAAAATCTCAGTTGATTTAAGATTAAGCAATTCCTAAATCTTTCTTTAAATCTTCTGTTGTATCTTCAATAGGAGTTCCTGGTCTGTAAACTCTATCAAATCCCATAGCTTTAAATCTTTCTTCTACTTCACTCCAAACTTGTTTTCCAACAACAATGTTTCCACCTACATAAAGGATGATGTCATTAAGTCCTGCTTCTTTACATTTTTCTCTCATTCCTTGACAATCTAGTTCCCCATGTCCATATAAAGAAGAAACTATTATAGCATCAGCACTCGTTTCAACAGCTGCGTTGATGAAGTCAGCTTGTGGTGATAAAACTCCGATGTTTACTACTTCAAATCCATTAGACTCTAAAACGTGATGAATAATTTTGTTTCCAACTGCGTGACAGTCTGATCCAATAACTCCAATTACAACTTTTTTTCCATTTTTTTCCATGAAAAATAGCCTCCTCTGTGTATGATATTTAAACTTTAATAATAATATACCTCTTTTTTGTAAAAAATCAAGCATTATTAATAATATGAATGATAAAAATTTATTTTTTTAATCACATATATCAAACTCGCTATTTTATGCCATTTTGTTAAATATTTGTTAATATTTTTCAATTACTGGTTAACAGATTTCCATTTTAGGTAATATTTCCTTTTTTATGTTGTAAAAAATATATTTCATAATTATAAAAAATATATGTTTTTTTTCATTTTTGAATAAAAAATGGTCAAACCAAGGTTTTTTATTAACATTTTTTTTGATTAATTATTTTACACTAAAATATTTTCAAAAAACTTTTTTTAATTGAATTTAAAAACTATCCTTACTTTTCCTTAAATATCCTTTGCTCATCTATGTTTTTCAATGAAACTTCCATTAGGAAAATTTGATTTTTTCAAGAATGTGTGTTATAATATCTTGAAAATAAATTATACTAGCTAATGTAGGGGAGTGGGTTTTGGTCCACTCCCTCTTTAGTAGTTATCTTGAAAGTGAGGTGAATACATACTTTATGGAAAAAAATAACAAGGAAAATATTTTGAAAAAAATTGAAACCATTGTTACCCCAGTAGTAAATGAAATGGAATTATCTCTTGTTGATATTGAATACCTTCAAGATGGAGGTTACTGGTATGTGAGAATATATGTTGAAAACCCTGAGGGAGATATAACTCTTGAAGATTGTGCAGCTATCAGTAATAAGATAGATGAAGACATTGACAAACTCATTGAACAAAGATTCTTCTTGGAAGTGTCTTCTCCAGGCATTGAAAGACCACTGAAGAAAATAGAAGATTATATCAGATTCAAGGGAGAAAAAGCTAAACTTAGTCTTAAACATAAAGTTGATGACAATAAAAACTTTGAAGGAATAATTACAGACTGTAAGGATAGTATTATATATTTAGAACTAGAAGATGAAAAAGTAATGGAAATTCCCTTTTCAGAAGTAAGAAAAGCCAATCTTGTTTATGAATTTGAAGAATTTTAATAGAATTTTCAGGAGGTAATGAAAATAATATGAAAAGTAAAGACGCTAAAGTTTTTTTAGAAGCCCTAGATGAATTAGAAAGAGAAAAAGGAATAAGTAAAGAAAATCTTCTTTTAACTGTTGAACAAGCTCTTTTGGCAGCTTACAAAAAAAATCATGGTGAAGAGGAAAATGTAGAAGTTGAAATCAACAGAGAAACTGGTGATGTAAAACTTTATGAGGTAAAAACTGTTGTAGAAACTGAAGACCTTTATGATGCAGCTATTGAAATCTCTCTTGATGATGCTCAAGAAATTAAAAAGAGAGTAAAAGTTGGTGATATAGTAAGAATAGAAATCAACTGTGAAGAGTTTAGAAGAAATGCTATCCAAAATGGAAAACAAATAGTTATCCAAAAAGTAAGAGAAGCTGAAAGACAATATATTTATGACAGATTCAAGGGAAAAGAAAATGATATCATTAATGGTATTATTAGAAGAATCGATGAAAAGAAAAATATATTTGTTGAGTTTGATGGTATAGAAGCTATCCTTCCTACCACTGAACAATCTCCAGCAGATACTTATAGAGTAGGAGAAAGACTTAAAGTATTCTTAGCAGAAGTTGAGAAAACTAATAAATTCCCTAAAATAGTTATTTCTAGAAAGCATGAAGGATTATTGAAAAAATTATTTGAACTTGAAATACCAGAAATTACATCTGGATTGATAGAAATAAAAGCAGTTGCCAGAGAAGCTGGTTCAAGAGCTAAAGTCGCTGTATATTCAGCTGATCCTAATATTGACACTGTAGGAGCATGTATAGGTCAAAAAGGACTTAGAATAAAAAATATAGTTAATGAATTAAATGGAGAAAAAATAGATATTGTTATTTGGAAAGAATCTGTTGAAGAATTTGTTTCAGCAGTATTAAGTCCAGCAAAGGTAAAAAGTGTTGAAGTTATTGAAGATGAAAATACTGCAAGAGTTATTGTTGATAATTCACAATTATCTCTGGCTATTGGTAAAAACGGGCAAAATGCTAGACTTGCTGCCAAATTAACTGGTATGAGAGTTGATATAAAAACTGAGAATAGTTCTAAAGAGGATTCTTTAGAAGGAGAACAAAGTGAGTAATCAGGATTTTCCAGAAAGAACTTGCTTGATCTGTAAGGATAAAAAAGATAAAAAAGATTTATTCAGATTGGTTAAAGCAGGGGATGATAAGTATGTTTTTGATGAAAAACAAAAGCAGCAAAGCAGAGGCTACTATGTCTGTAAAACTCATGAATGTCTTCAAAGACTTGCTAAGCATAAGAAGATAAAAATGAACACAGATGACCTGATGAAGATGTTGAGTCTTTTAAAAAAGGGAGAAAAGGACTATTTGAATATTTTGAAAGCAATGAAAAATTCACAAGTTTTATCTTTTGGAATGAATATGGTTTTAGATGAGATAGAACATACTCATTTCTTAGTTCTGGCACAAGATATAAGTGAAAAAAATGAAAAAAAACTTTTGCTTAAAGCTAAGGAACTAAATATAAACTTTGTTTATTTTGGAAATAAAAATCAACTTGGAGATATTTTTGGCAAAGATGAAGTAAGTGTCGTCGGTGTTAAAAATAAAAAAATAGCCCGTGGCCTCATAAATTAACCTAATTTAGGAGGTAATTAATGAAAGTAAGAGTACATGAATTAGCTAAAAAATACGATATGGGAAATAAAGAGTTTTTAAATCTTTTAAAAGATGATATTAAAATTACTGTTTCATCTCATTTATCTGGTTTAGCTGAGGAAGATGTGAAAAAAATAGATAAATATTTTGAAAATATAAATAATAATAAAGAAGAAATGATTGTGAAGCCTGAAAAAACGACTTCAAATGGAAAAGGAGATAGTTTGAATAAAAAGGTTGTAGAAACAGAAACAGATGATATATTTGAAGAAGAAGGATTAGGTAACGGTAAAAAATCTCAACAAATAAAAATTGGAAAAGATAAGAAAAACTGGAAAGGAGCTAAACCAGCTTCTGGAGAGAAAACTACTGATGATGAAAAATCTAAAAAAAATAAAAAGAAAAAAGGAAGAAGAACTGACTTTGTTATGAAAACTGTTGATAATGCTGGTTCTGAAACTATTGAAGAAGATGGAGTAAAAATAATCAAGGTAAGAGGAGAGATCACTTTAGGTGATTTTGCATCAAGACTTGGTGTAGGTAGTGCTGAAATAATTAAAAAGCTTTTCCTTAAAGGACAAATGCTTACTATAAACAGCCCTATATCTATAGAGATGGCTGAAGAAATAGCTATGGATTATGATGCTTTAGTTGAAAAAGAAGAAGAAGTAGAATTAGAGTTTGGAGAAAAATTTGCTCTTGAGCTTGAAGATAAAGATGAAGATCTTGTTGAAAGACCTCCTGTTATTACTATTATGGGACACGTTGACCATGGCAAAACATCATTGCTTGATGCTATTAGAGCAAGTAATGTAGTTTCTGGAGAAGATGGTGGAATTACTCAAAAGATTGGAGCTTATCAAGTTGTTAAAAGTGGTAAAAAAATCACTTTCGTTGACACTCCTGGACATGAGGCTTTTACTGATATGAGAGCCAGAGGAGCACAAGTTACTGATATTGCTATATTAGTTGTTGCTGCTGATGATGGAGTTATGCCACAAACAATAGAAGCTCTGTCACATGCAAAAGCTGCTAATGTTCCTATTATTGTTGCAGTAAATAAAATTGATAAACCTGAAGCTAACCCACAAAAAGTAAAACAAGAGCTTATGGAACATGGACTTGTTTCTATCGAATGGGGAGGAGATACTGAATTTGTTGAAGTATCTGCTAAAAAACAATTAAACCTTGATACATTGCTTGATACTATACTTATCACAGCTGAGATTCTTGAACTTAAAGCTAACCCTAAGAAAAGAGCTAAAGGAGTTGTTCTTGAATCTAAACTTGATCCTAAAGTTGGACCTATCGCAGACATTCTTGTTCAAGAGGGTACACTAAAAATAGGTGATGTTATAGTTGCTGGAGAAGTTTATGGTAAAGTAAGAGCATTGATTAATGATAGAGGAGAAAGAGTAGAAAAAGTAGAACTTTCTCAGCCAGCTGAAATTATTGGTTTCAACCAAGTACCTCAAGCTGGAGATACTATGTATGTTATTCAAAATGAACAACATGCTAAAAGAATTGTTGAAGAAGTGGCTAAGGAGAGAAAACTTTCTGAAACAAGTAAGAAGACTATCTCACTTGAATCATTATCAGAGCAATTTGATCATGAAAACCTTAAAGAACTTAACCTTGTATTAAGAGCTGATTCTAGAGGTTCTGTAGAAGCGTTAAGAGAATCATTGATGAAACTTTCAACTAATGAAGTTGCTGTTAATATTATTCAAGCTGCTTCTGGAGCAATTACAGAAAGTGACGTTAAACTTGCTGAAGTTTCAAATGCTATTATAATAGGTTTCCATGTAAGACCTACTACAAAAGCTATAAAAGAAGCTGATGTTAATGGTGTTGAAATAAGAACTTCAAATATCATTTATCACATCACTGAAGATATAGAGAAAGCTCTGACTGGTATGCTTGAACCTGAGTTCAAAGAAATATACCTTGGAAGAATTGAAATCAAAAAAGTATTTAAAGTTTCTAAAGTTGGAAACATAGCTGGATGCGTTGTTGTTGACGGAAAAGTTAAAAATGACTCAAATATCAGAATACTAAGAGATGGAATAGTTATGTATGAAGGAAAACTTTCTTCATTAAAAAGATATAAAGATGATGCTAAAGAAGTAGTTGCAGGACAAGAATGTGGACTTGGAGTAGAAAACTTTAACGATATCAAAGAAGGAGATATTGTTGAGGCATTTGAAATCCAAGAAATTAAAAGAACTCTGAAATAAGAAATAACTAGATCAATAGTTCATATAGAAAGAGAGTGATGAAAAATGAAAAGACAAAGATTAGCAGGAATAGAAAAAGAAATGGCTAGAGTTATATCTCAAGCTCTTCTTGAAGAAGTAAAAAATCCAAAAATAAAAGGTATTGTATCAGTTACAAGTGTGCATGTTACTGAAGACCTAAAATTTGCAGATGTATTTTTTAGTGTAATGGGACAGGAAGATGTAAATACTGATGAAGTATTAGAAGGATTAAATCAAATAAAAGGATTTCTAAGAAAAAGAGTAGCTGAAGAGATCGAAATCAGATATATCCCTGAAATAAGAGTTAAAATAGATGACTCTATTGAACATGCAGTAAAAATATCAAAACTTTTAAATGATTTGAAAAGGTAGTGGTATGATGCATTGGGAATATAGTTCGCTACCTCAGACTCTTATTGATACTAAGGCTGCTCAATGGAAGAAGAATAGATTACTTACTACCTTATTACTCAATAGAGGCTTTGAAGATGGAAAAAAAGCAGATGAATTTATAAGCCCAAAAATTTCTGATTTTAGAGACCCTTTCAAATTTGAAAAAATGGAAAAAGTAGTAGATAAAATTTTAGAAAAAAGAGAAAAAAAGGAAAAAGTTTTTATTTATGGAGATTATGATGTTGATGGAATAACAGCAGCTGTATTTCTTGTTCTAGTCTTCAGAAACATTGGAATAGATGTAGACTATTACATTCCCAATAGAATGGAAGAAGGCTATGGACTGGATAAAAAAACCATTGACTTCATTAATAAAGAGAAGGGAAAACTGGTTATCACTGTTGATACTGGTGTCAATTCTATAGAAGATGTAAAATATGCAGAGAGTTTAGGGATAGATGTGATAGTCACTGACCATCATAAAAGTATAAAAGAGGAGGAAGATGATCATCTCCTTCTCTTGAATCCCAAATTAAGTGATACTTATGAATTCAAATACCTGTCTGGAGCTGGAGTTGCTTTAAAAGTAGCTCAGGGTGTATATCAAAAACTTAAAATTGATATAAAAGACCTGCACCAGTATATGGATATAGTTATGATTGGCACGGTTGCTGATGTTGTTCCTATGACAGATGAAAACAGAATAATAATTAAACAGGGTCTTAGAGCTTTGAAAAAAACTAAAGTAAAAGGGCTTATGTATCTTTTGAAATATCTTAAATTTCAAAATAAAACTATAAATACAACAGATGTAAGTTATTTTATATCTCCTCTAATCAATTCTCTTGGAAGAGTAGGAATTTCCAAAATGGGAGCTGATTTTTTCTTGAAAGAAGATGATTTTGAAATCTATAATATAATAGAAGAAATGAAAAAATCAAATAAGAAAAGAAGAGAACTTGAAAAAAATATATATGATGAGGCCAATCAGGAAATTGCAAAAATAGGACTTAAAAATCTTAAGTGTATATTCTTAAGTTCAGAAAAATGGCATCCTGGAGTTATTGGTGTTGTGTCTTCAAGATTAAGTGTAAAATATAACATTCCTGTAACACTTGTCGCATTTAAAGATGGAATAGGAAAAGCATCTTGCAGAAGTGTAAAAGGAATAAGTGTTTTCAATATATTTCAGAATATGGGTAAAAAGCTTGTTAGATTTGGTGGACACGATCTTGCGGCTGGCTTCATAGTAAAGTCTGAAAATTTTGAAGAGGTAAAAAATATTTTTGAAGCAAGTATAGAAAATATAAAAATAGAAAAAGAAAAAAAGAGTTTGAAAATAGATACAGAATATTCTATTGAAAACATTGATGAAGATATGTTTGAGACTATGGAAAGTATATCACCATATGGGCTTGAAAATCCACATCCTTTATTTATTGATAGAGATCTTTCCTTTGAAACTATCAAAAAATTTGGTGTAGATGAAAGACATTTTAATGGAATAATAAGAAAAAATGGAAAAAATTATCATATGGTAGCATTCGATCTAGGTCATAAAATAAACGAAATAGAAGCTAAAATTCAAAAGTTTGATATTGTTTATTACCCTGAAAAAACTCTGTATAGAGGAGAGGAAATTTTTCAAATCAGGGTAAAAGATATTAAAATAAAAGACGATTTTTATGAAATTTTTATTAAATAGATCAAGGAGGAAAAATGAAACACGAAATCAAAAAATTAGAAAATTCAGCAGTAGAAATCAAAATTTCTCTTACTACTGAAGAAGTAAGTCCTATTAAAAATGAGGTATTAGCAGAACTTGCAGGTAAAGCAGAAGTTCCTGGATTCAGAAAAGGGAAAGCTCCTCTAGACAAAGTTGAAGCTCAATTCAAAGATGCTCTAAAAGAGGAAGTTACTGAGAAAGTTTTACATAAATACTATGAAGAAGTAGTGAAAGCTGAAAACATCATGCCTATAAGCTATATTCACAGTGTAGTAACTAACCTTAATGATGCTTTTGATCTTACTTTCAAAGTTGATGTATATCCAACTGTTGAATTAGGAGAATATAAAGGATTAGAAGCTGAAAAAGAAACTTTTGAAATGACTGAAGAAGTTTTAAACAAAGAACTTGAAATCATGGTAAACAGCAAGTCTAAATTAGAAGATACTGAAGCTGGACACAAAGCTGAAATGGGAGATACTGTTGATCTTGCTTTTGAAGGATTTGTAGATGGTGTTCCTTTTGAAGGAGGAAAATCTGAATCTCATACTTTAAAATTAGGTTCTAAGATGTTTATTGATAATTTTGAAGACCAACTAGTTGGTTATACAGCTGGACAAGAAGGAGAAATTAATGTAACTTTCCCTGAGCAATATCACGCTGCTGATCTTGCTGGAAAACCTGCTGTTTTCAAAGTTAAAATCAACGCTATCAAAAAACTTGTTGTTCCTGAACTAAATGAAGAATTAGCTAAAGAATTAGGATTTGAATCTATTGAAGATCTTAAAGCTAAAAAAACTGAAGAAATCAAAGCTAGAGAAGAAGCTAGAATCAAAAATGAGTACATTGGTAAATTATTAGATAAAGTTGCTGCTAGTTCAAAAGTAGAAGTTCCTTTCTCTATGGTAGCTACTGAAGTTAAAAATAGAATCTCTGAAATGGAAAACCAACTTTCAGCTCAAGGTATAGGAATGGATATGTACCTACAAATGACTGGAATGGACAGAGCTAAATTAGAAAATCAAATCGCTCCTATGGCTGCTGGAAAAGTAAAAGTAGATCTTATACTTGAAGCTATAGCTAAAGCTGAAAACTTAGAAGTTTCTGAAGAAGAAGTTACTGCTAAAATGACAGAAGTTGCTAAATATTATGGAATGGATTTAGCTAAATTAGAAGAAGAATTAAAAACTCACAACAACTATGATAACTTTAAATATACATTAAAAGGTGAATGCATGATGCAAAAAGCTATCAACCTTTTAGTTGAAACTGCAAAATAATAATCACAATACTATAGGAAGCAGCTAGCTGCTTCCTATAGCTTAAATAAATAACTGAATAATGGAGAAATCTATCATTTTGTTATTTATTTAAGGAGGTAATATTTATGTATAGTCCAACAGTAGTAGAAAGTACAGGTAGATCAGAAAGGGCCTATGATATATATTCAAGACTTTTAAAAGATAGGATAATATTCTTAGGAACAGAAATAGATGATAATATAGCAAATGCAATTGTGGCACAACTTCTTTTTCTTGAAGCTGAAGATCCTGATAAAGATATCATTATGTATATAAATAGTCCTGGTGGAGTAGTTACAGCAGGAATGGCTATATATGATACTATGAACTATATAAAACCTGATGTACAAACTGTCTGCATTGGTCAGGCAGCAAGTATGGGTGCTCTTCTTTTAGGGGCTGGAGCAAAAGGAAAAAGATATGCTCTAGAACATTCTAGAATAATGATTCACCAACCTTTAGGTGGAGCAAGAGGTCAGGCGACAGATATAGAAATACAGGCAAAAGAAATATTGAGAATGAAAGAGATGCTATCTCAAATAATGGCTGACTGCACAGGAAAATCACTTTCAGAAATCCTAAATGATACTGAAAGAGACAACTATATGTCAGCTGAAGAAGCAAAAAATTATGGTCTTATTGATCAAGTCTTTAAAAAATAAAGGAGAATGATATGAGTAAAAAAGCTAGATGTTCCTTCTGTGGAAGTACTGAAAATGAAGTTTCTAAATTATTCAGTGGAATAGATGGAGCTCTTATCTGTGACAGATGTATAGAAAGCTGTTTTGATATCCTTGAACTTTCTAACGAAAAAATGGGAGAAAAACTTCCAGAAGATATATCACCAGATTCTCTTTTGACACCAAAGGAGATAAAAGAAAAACTTGATGAATATGTAATTGGACAGGATGAAACAAAGAAAATCCTTTCAGTTGCCGTATATAATCATTATAAAAGAATATTAGATAAAAATACTCAGGAAAATGAGGATAATAATGTAGAGCTTCAAAAATCTAATGTCCTTTTAATCGGACCTACTGGTTCTGGTAAAACTCTTCTAGCACAAACTCTTGCAAGATGTCTAAGTGTGCCTTTTGCAATAGCTGATGCTACTACTCTTACTGAAGCAGGATATGTAGGAGATGACGTTGAAAATGTATTAGTAAGACTTCTGCAAGCTGCTGATTATGATGTAGATGCTGCTGAAAGAGGAATTATTTATATAGATGAAATAGATAAAATAGCAAGAAAATCAGAAAATGTATCTATTACAAGAGATGTTTCTGGTGAAGGAGTGCAACAGTCTCTTCTAAAAATAATAGAAGGAACTAAATCACAAGTCCCACCTCAAGGTGGAAGAAAACATCCTAATCAGGAGCTTATTGAAATAGATACAGCAAATATCCTTTTCATAGTAGGAGGAGCTTTTGAAGGACTTGAAAAAGTAATAAAATCAAGAACTAATAAAAAAGTTATAGGTTTTGGTGCTGATGTAAAGAGTGAAACTGACGAAAGGGTTGGAGAAGTATTTATAAAAGTTTTACCTGAAGATTTGGTAAGACAAGGAATAATTCCAGAATTAGTTGGAAGACTTCCTGTTATAACTACTTTAAAAGATCTTGATGAAAAAGCTCTTATCAGAATACTTACAGAACCTAAAAACGCAATCGTTAAGCAGTACAAAAAACTGTTTGATTTAGAAGGAGTAGATTTAGAGTTTACTCCAGAAGCACTTAAAAAAATCGCCGTTCTTGCTCTTGAAAGAAAAATAGGAGCAAGAGGTCTTAGAGCAATAATAGAACAAACTATGCTTGAATTAATGTACGAAGTTCCTTCTGATGATTCTATATCTAAGGTTACAATTGGAGAAGAAGCCGTCCTTGATTCAACAAAAGCTATTATTGAAAAAGAACAAAAAAATTAGGAGGGATAACTTTATGAGTAAAACACTATTTTTACCTACTAGGGACTTAGTTATCTTCCCAGGTATAGTAACACCTATATATGTAGGTAGAGTAAAAAGTATCAATACACTGGAATCAGCTGTAAACAGCAAAAGCAAATTAGTACTAGGGATGCAAAAGGATCCTTCTAAAGAGAATCCTGATTTTCCTGAAGATATATACAATATTGGAGTAATAGTCAACATACTTCAAATAGTTAAAATGCCTAACAATAACATAAAAGTATTGGTAGAAGCAGAAGATAGAGTAACTATTGATGGAATAGAGGTAGGAGAGACTGAATATAAAGCTACATATAAAATTTTGAAATGTACTAATGGAAAAACTAAAGAAACTGAGGCAGTATATAGAAAAGTTTTAAGCTACTTTGAAAAATATGTAGGTTTAACTGGGAAGATATCTTCAGAACTTTTAGTCAACCTAAAAGGTATCAAAGATATTAATAATGCTTTTGATATTATTTCATCTAATCTTCCTGTAAAAAGTGAAATAAGACAGGAACTTTTAGAAATATTTGATATCAAAGAAAGAGGATATAAGCTATTAGAACTTCTTACTAACGAAATGGAAATAGCTTCTCTTGAAAAGAAAATAGATGATAAAGTAAAAACAAAAATGAATGAAGCTCAAAAAGCTTACTACATAAAAGAAAAAATATCTGCTATGAAAGAAGAATTGGGAGATTATTCACAAGATGATGATATGCTTGATCTTGTTGAAAAACTAAAGAAAGCTAAACTTCCTAAAGAAGTTAAACAAAAACTTGATGTTGAGATGAAAAAACTTTCTAAAATGCCTCCATTCTCTGCTGAAGCAACAGTATCAAGAAATTATATTGAAACTGTACTTGATCTTCCATGGGAAAAAACTACTAAAGATATTCTTGACTTGAAAAAAGCCAATGAAATTTTAGAAAGAGATCACTATGGATTAAAAGATGCTAAAAACAGAGTTTTAGATTATCTTTCTGTGAAGAAACTTAATCCAAATATGAAAGGTGGAATCCTTTGTCTTGCAGGACCTCCTGGAATAGGAAAAACTTCCCTTGTTAAGTCTATAGCTGATGCTATGGGAAGAAAATTTGTAAGAGTGTCTCTTGGTGGAGTAAGAGATGAAGCTGAAATAAGAGGACACAGAAGAACATATATTGGTTCTATGCCTGGTAAACTTATCAAAGCTATGAAAGATGCTGGAACTAAAAACCCTGTTATCTTGCTGGATGAAATAGATAAAATGTCTAATGACTACAAAGGAGACCCAGCTTCAGCTATGCTTGAAGTACTTGATCCTGAACAAAACAGCCATTTTGAAGATCACTACGTTGATATGCCTTTTGACCTTTCAAAAGTATTCTTTGTAGCAACAGCAAATGATCTTAGAAATGTTTCTCCTCCTTTGAGAGACAGAATGGAAATAATAAATATCTCTTCATATACAGAGTTTGAAAAACTTCATATAGCTAAAAAATATCTTATCAAACAAGCTAAAGAAGAAAATGGACTTAAAGATTATGATATTCATATTCCTGATAGTGTCATCATGAAAATTATTGATGAATATACTAGAGAAGCTGGAGTAAGAAATCTAAAAAGAGAAATTATAACTCTTTGCAGAAAAATAGCTAGAGAAGTAGTTGAGCAAAAGAAAAAGAAATTCACAATAAAAAGCTCAAGTCTTGAAAAACTTTTAGGAAAACCTAAATTCAGACCTGAAAAGGCTAAAGAAAAACAACCTAAACAAGGTGTAGTAAATGGATTAGCATGGACTTCTGTAGGAGGAGTTACTCTTGAAGTACAAGGAGTCTCTATCCCTGGTAAAGGAGAAATATCTCTAACTGGAACATTAGGAAATGTAATGAAAGAATCAGCTCAAGTAGCATTTACTTATGTAAAAGCTAACCTTGATAAATATAAATTAGAAAACCCAGAATTCTTCGAAAAGAAGAATATACATCTTCACTTCCCAGAGGGAGCAACACCTAAAGATGGTCCTTCTGCTGGTATAACTATTGTTACAGCTATACTTTCTGTCCTTACTGGAAGACAGGTAAGACAGGATATAGCAATGACTGGTGAAGTTACTATTACTGGAGATGTCCTAGCAATAGGCGGAGTAAAAGAAAAAGTTATAGGAGCTCACAGAGCTGGTATCAGAGAAGTTATCCTTCCTGATGACAACAGAATGGATGAAAGTGATATTCCTTCTGAAGTAGTAAAAACTATGACTATCCACTTTGCTAAAACATATGATGATGTAGAAAAACTGGTTTTTGCAGACAAATAATTTTTTAAGTGAGGAAGATTTATGAATGTAAAACAGGCAGATTTTGTTAAATCGGCAGTTTATGAAAAAGATTACCCCGAGCAATTAAATAATATGGAATTTGCTTTTGTAGGAAGATCTAATGTAGGAAAATCCTCTTTAATCAACAGCATTACTGGTAGAAAAAAATTGGCAAAAACAAGTAAAACTCCAGGAAGGACTCAACTTATAAACTATTTCAAAATAAATAATGAATTCTTTATAGTTGACCTTCCAGGATATGGATTTGCTAAAGTACCTAAAGAGATGAAGGCTGAATGGGGAAAAACAATGGATAGATATATTGCCAGTCCAAGAAAAAAACTGGTATTTGTCCTTTTAGATATAAGAAGAATCCCTAGTCAAGAAGATATAGAGATGCTTGTATATCTTGATCACCATGATATCCCTTTTAAAATAATTTTTACTAAAATGGATAAAGTTTCAAATAATGAAAAATTTAAAGTAATGAAAGAAATAAAGAAAAAGATAGAATTTCATAATGAGGATGTTTTCTTTCATTCTTCACTTTCAGATAATGGAAAAGAAGATATTCTTAATTTTATAGAAACTATGTTGGAAAAGAATGATTAAATATTATATATAAGTTTATTGGGAGGAATTTTAAATGGAAGAACTTAATAAGACTTATTCCCCTAAGGAAATAGAGTCAAAATGGTATAAGATCTGGGAAGATTCTAAATACTTTGCAGGAAAAATGGAAGAAGGAAAAGAAAGCTATTCAATAGTTATCCCTCCTCCAAACGTCACTGGTATACTTCATATGGGGCATATACTTAATAACTCTATCCAAGATACTCTAGTAAGATATAAGAGAATGTGTGGTTATAATACTTTATGGCTTCCAGGATGTGACCATGCTGGAATAGCTACTCAAAATAAAGTTGAAAGAAAACTTGCTGAAGAGGGATTAAAAAAAGAAGATTTAGGAAGAGAAAAATTTATTGAAGAAACTTGGAAATGGAAAGAAAAGCATGGTGGTATTATCACTACTCAATTAAGAAAAATTGGTGCTTCTCTTGACTGGGACAGAGAAAGATTTACAATGGATGAAGGACTTTCAAAAGCTGTAAGAGAAATATTTGTTCACTTATATAATGATGGACTTATCTATCAAGGTGAATACATGGTAAACTGGTGCCCAAGATGTGGTACTGCTCTTGCTGACGATGAAGTTGAACATGTGGAAAAAGATGGTCATTTATGGCATGTTAAATATCCAGTAAAAGATTCTGATGAATTTATAATAATAGCTACTTCAAGACCTGAAACAATGCTGGCTGACGTAGCAGTTGCTGTACATCCTGAAGATGACAGATATAAACACCTTATAGGAAAAAAACTTATCCTTCCATTAGTAGGAAGAGAAATTCCTGTAATAGCTGATGATTATGTAGATAGAGAATTTGGAACTGGAGCTCTTAAAATAACTCCTGCTCATGACCCTAATGACTTTAATGTAGGGAAAAAACATGATCTTCCTATAATCAACATGCTTACAAAAGAAGCTACAGTTACTGATGAATTTCCTAAATATGCTGGGCTAGACAGATTTGAAGCTAGAAAAGTAATGGTTGAAGAATTAAAAGAAACTGGAGCTCTTATTAAAGTAGAAAATATAAAACACAATGTAGGTCAATGCTATAGATGTCAAACTGTAGTTGAACCAAGAGTTTCTAAACAATGGTTTGTAAAAACTGAAACTTTAGCTCAAAAAGCTTTGGAAGTAGTAAGAAATGGTGAAATAAAAATCATGCCTAAGAGAATGGAGAAAATCTATTACAACTGGCTTGAAAATATAAGAGACTGGTGTATCTCAAGACAACTTTGGTGGGGACATAGAATCCCAGCATGGTATGGTCCTGATAAGTACATATTTGTAGCAAGAGATGAAAATGAAGCTAAAGAAATGGCTGTTAAACATTATGGAAAAGAAGTGGAATTAATTCAGGAAGAAGATGTACTAGATACTTGGTTCTCATCTGCATTATGGCCTTTCTCTACAATGGGATGGCCTGAAAAAACTAAAGAACTTGAAACTTTCTATCCTACATCTACACTTGTAACAGGAGCAGATATCATCTTCTTCTGGGTAGCTAGAATGATCATGTTTGGGCTTTATGAAATGAAAGAGATTCCTTTCAAAGATGTATTCTTCCACGGAATTGTAAGAGATGAGCTTGGTAGAAAAATGTCTAAATCATTAGGAAATTCTCCTGATCCATTGAATTTAATAGAAGAATTCGGAGCAGATGCTATCAGATTCTCTATGATATATAACACATCTCAAGGGCAAGATGTACACTTCTCTGAGAAACTTCTTGAAATGGGAAGAAACTTTGCTAACAAAATATGGAACGTTGCAAGATTTGTTATCATGAACCTTGAAGGATTTGATGTAAAATCTGTAAATAAAGAAGAGCTTAAACTTGAATTGGTTGATAAATGGATATTCTCTAGAATGAATGAAACTTCTAAAGAAGTAGCTGACTACATTGATAAATTCCAATTAGATGACGCTGCTAAGGCTGTTTATGAATTCTTAAGAGGAGACTTCTGTGACTGGTATGTTGAACTTGCAAAAGTAAGACTATACAATGATGATGAAGCTGGAAAAGCATCTAAAACAACTGCTCAATATGTACTTTGGACAGTGTTGGAAGCTGGACTTAGAATGCTTCACCCATTTATGCCATTCATAACAGAAGAGATCTGGCAGAAAATTAAAGTTGAAGGAGATTCTATCATGATACAACAATATCCTGTAGCTGATGAATCACTAATCAACAGAGACATAGAAAATTCATTTGAGTATATTAAAGATGTTATTTCTTCTTTAAGAAACATTAAAGCTGAAATGGGAATCTCTCCAGCTAAAGAAGTAAAAGTTGTTATCAAAACTTCTGATGAAATGGAACTAAAAACTCTTGAAGACAACTACATCTTCATAACTAAGTTAGCTAAAATAGAAGAACTTAAGTATGGTAAAGATATGGAAAAACCTGAACAAAGTGGATTCAGAGTAGCTAGAAATTCTGAAGTATATATGATACTTACTGGACTTTTAAATGTTGAAGTAGAAATCAAAAAAATTCAAGAACAGATAGAAAAAGTACAAAAAGATCTTGATAAAGTTAATGCTAAACTTTCTGATGAAAGATTTACTTCTAAAGCTCCTGCCCATATTCTGGAGAGAGAAAGAAGAATTCAAAAAGAACATCAAGATAAGATGGATAAACTTACTGAGAACCTTAAAAACTTTATGTAATATTAAAAATCTATTTTAAAAAACTTAAGAAAGTTGTATAATGAAATTGTAGAAGGCTTTTTTAAGGAGGTAGATCTTATGAATTTACAAGAGATGGTTTTCAGAGCCCTTTTGGACTTCGAAGCTCAAGGGGAAATATATATAGAAAAAGAGAGAGTAACACTTGGCTGTATGGCTAATGGAAGTGAAATGGAAACTGTAAGAAAGTTTTTAAACACTGTTGAACTACAGGAAAAATTTAAAGATTATCCTTTAGGTGAAATCAATAACGCTGTGCAAAGTCTTGTAGAAAAAGATTTTATAAAAGCTAGAAGAGTTACTACTACTACTGGTGTTAACTTCTATGAAATTCTAAATAGTGAATGTGATTTAGAAGAGTTCTTAGAGGGATAAAAGTATTTTATTTTGAGAAAATAGGGCTGGCTCAAAAGTTAATTTTGACCAGCCTATTATTTTATCTTTATTTAAGGAGGATTAAATGATAAAAGCTGTATTTTTTGATATTGATGGAACTCTTGTAAGTTTTAATACTCATAAAGTTCCTGAAAGTACAATGAAAGCTTTTGAGCTACTTCACGAGAAAGGAATAAAAACATTTGTTGCAACAGGAAGACATCCTTCAATTATGTCATTAGGCAACAATCTTGATCAATTAAAATTTGATGGCTATGTAACTCTTAATGGACAGTATTGTTTTAATGATAAAGAGATAATATATAAAAATAGTATATCTCCTGAAGATATAAAAAATCTTATTGAATTTTTAAAAGATTATCCTCATCCTTGTGGTTTTGTAGAAGGAGATGGGGGAATGTATATTAATCATATAAATGATAATGTTAAAGCTGTTTTGGATGCTGTAAACCTTCCTATGCTTCCTATAAAGGATGTATCAAGAGCTTTAGAAAATGAAGTATTTCAATTAAATCCTTATGTATCTCCTGAAGAGGAACATATTTTTATGAATGCATTAAAAAATTGTGAAGCTACAAGATGGAATCCACTATTTTTAGATGTCATCCCTGCTGGCGGAGGAAAACACGTAGCAGTGGAAAAAGTTAGAGAATATTATGGTTTTTCTAAAGAGGAAACTATGGCCTTTGGAGATGGGGGAAATGACATCACTATGCTTTCAAATGTAGGAATAGGAGTTGCCATGGGAAATGCTAATGATGATGTAAAAGAGATTGCTGATTATGTTACTGATACAGTAGATAATGATGGAATCTTTAAAGCTCTTAAGCATTTTTCTATTATTTAAAAAATATACAATTTTTTATATTAAATATATTAAAAAAACTCTTTTTATTAATTTTTTATTATTGTATCATTTCTAAAAATAAAGTTCAATATATAAAAAATTTATACAACTGAACTTTTTACTTTAGTTTTTAAAACTTATTGTATTAAATAAAAACATTATTCTATTTTTTTCAAAAAATAAAATAAAATATTTTAATTTTTTTTATAAAAAAGTTATGAAATATAAGATTTTTATGATAAAATAGATGTACGCATAGTTATTTATTACATATATATTTCTTTGGGGAGTGGTCAAATGGATTTACATTATTTAAAAATATTTTATGAAGTAGCAAAAGAGAAAAGTTTTACTAAGGCAGCAAGCAAACTTTACATCAATCAATCAGCTGTATCTATTCAAGTTAAAAAATTTGAAGAGATTTTAAATGCAAAACTTTTTGACAGAAGTTCTAAAAAAATTAAGCTTACTTATACTGGGGAAGCTCTATATAAAATGGCTGAAGATATATTCGACAAAGTTAAAAGAGCAGAAAAAGAAATATCTAGAATTATTGATCTGGATAGAGCTAGAATCTCTATAGGAGCTACATCTGTTATTGGTGAACCTCTTATCCCAAGATTAATGAAAGGATTTTCTAAGGCTCATGAAGAAATCGAGTATGATGTAACTATTGCTGATAAGGCATGGCTTTTAAAACTATTAAAAGAGGGAGATCTTGATATCCTGATCATAGATGAGGAACATATCACTGACTCTAACCTTGAAGTTTTAACTATTGAAAAAATGCCTTATGTTCTTGTAAGTAAAAAAGAATATCATAGTATGGAAAGTGTATCTAAAGATCCACTTATCACTAGAAAAACTATTCCTAATAATAATGAAGCTATTGCTGTAATTGAAGATAAATACAGAATATCTTTTGATACAAAGATATCTGTACTTGGAAACCTTGAAGTAATAAAAGGAATGGTAAGAGAAGAGATAGGAAATGTAATCCTTCCTTATTATGCAGTTCATAAAGAGATCGAAAGAGGAGAATTCAAAATAATCTATAAGGTTAATGAAGTAAAAGATGGATATCAGGTAGTTATCACAAAAGATAAGAAAAGCCTTATTCAAATTATCAAATTCATCAACTTTATACAGGATTACAAGATTCAATATTAGGAGGTTGAATGAACTTAATAGATTCATACAAGGCAGAACTTGTACTTCTTGAAAATTTTATCAAGGAAGAAGAAAAAAGAAAAGAAACTGAAAAAGTTGCCAAAGTTTTGGCAGAGGTTTTCAACAATGGAAATAAAGTATTGATATGTGGTAATGGTGGAAGCAATTGTGATGCTCTGCACTTTGCAGAAGAATTTACAGGAAGATTCAGAGGAGACAGAAGAGCTCTTCCTGCTATAGCAATATCAGAATCATCTCATATAACTTGTGTAGGGAATGACTATGGATTTGATTATGTCTTTTCAAGAGGTGTAGAAGCCTATGGGAAGTCTGGAGATATGTTTATAGGTATTTCTACCAGCGGAAACTCTGGCAATGTAATTAAAGCTGTAGAAGCTGCTAAGAAGATAGGGATGAAAACTTGTGTCCTTCTGGGAAAAGATGGAGGAAAACTTAAAGGAATGTGTGATTATGAATTTATCATTTCTGGAAAGACTTCTGACAGAGTACAGGAGATACATATGATGATACTTCATATCATCATTGAAGGTGTAGAAAGAATAATGTTCCCTGAGAACTACTAATACAAAAAGAGCCTGAATTATTATATTCAAGCTCTTTTTTGATTTACAGTAACTACTCAATTTTCAAAGACGAAAAAAGATTCAAAATCATTTTTTGAATTTGAATCTTAATTTTATTATATAGATGAGTAGTTACTTTTATTTATTCAAAATTATAATATTTTTTAATCTTTTCTTTTTTCGAATGAATCCCATCATAAAAATCATATTGACCTAATCTTTTATCATTGTACTTTCCCACTAATTTTATATTTTTCTTCTCAGCTACTTCTATAATATATTTTTCAACCTTATTTATAATTTCATATTCTTTTTTTCTATTTTTTTTTATATATTCATAATGTTTAGGATTATATGGAGGTAAAAAAAATATTATTTCAATATTATTATTTTGACAATAATCAATAAATAATTCAAATATTTTTTGTTTTTCATAATCTAAATTTCTATAATTTGATATCTGATATCCAAAATAAGTATTCCAATTACCATTATTTTCTTTTTTATATTTTTCACTATATTCTAAACTTCTATCATTATTTAAATATATATTTCCTTTTTCTTTTTCAATAATTTTTTTATCTAAAAAAATAAATGTTTCTTTTTGTTTTATTTCATTTAAACTTTTTAGTGAATCTTTTAAAGTAGAAAATTTTATCAAATATTTCAACTTTTCTATTTTACTATTTTTTTCTTTAACTTCATTTTTTTCTGACTTTATAACATTCTTAATAAATTCATCATATTCTTCAAAAATACTCATATATCGTTTATCATCATTTTTATTAAATAACCAAGGATCTATTCCAATCAATATTTTTTTAGGGAAACCTATTTTTTTAATAAAAACATTACTTAAAGCTATTATATCTTTTAATCCAGCTCCACTAACAGCACTATTAAATACTGATTTATTATTAAAATTTTCAGTTCCAATAGTCATAACTCTACTTGATCCTAAAATTAGAATATTTCTTTCCCTTTCAATATTTTCAATCAAAGTTTTCTTAAAAATTCTTTCATCTATATTTGAAAGAACCAGAATATTTTTATTTCTTGAATAACTCCCTAATTCATTGTATTTGTTTTTAAATTTACTTCCGGGATCCTCAATAAAATTAAAAATAGCTATCAATAACATTACTATGAAAATAGAAAAAATAATTTTAAAAAAATTCGTTTTCATAACTTTACCTTTCTTTAATTAAAAATTAAAATATAAAAAGCTTGAATCTATTTCTAAAAACAATATTCCAATAACAGTAAATAGAATTATTTTTATGTACTCTGCTCTTTTTAGTTTTGTATCATTTTTTTCAAAAGTATTTTTAGCAATAAATACAATTATTAAGGAGATTCCTAAGATAGATAAATTAAATTTCTTTCCAAATAGTCCTTGAGTTAAATCTCTATACCCTCTTGTCATTTCTCCTATCTGTCCTATATGTGTTCCCATATATATTAGTCCCTTTACATCAAACATTCCTTTTAATACTTTTAGTGCTTCACTTAATGTTTCTGCTCTAAAGAATACCCAAAATATATTTACTAAATTTATTGTTATAAACCATCCTAGTAATTTATTCATTTTCCTTCCACTGTTTTTCCATACTCTATGTATTAGAATACATATTCCATGCAAGCCTCCCCATATAACAAAGTTCCATCCTGCTCCATGCCATATTCCACTTGCCATGAATACTATAAATAGATTTCTTAATGTTTTTCTTTCTCCTAACCTATTTCCTCCAAGTGGAATATATAAATAGTTTGTCATAAATCTTCCCAATGTCATATGCCATCTTTTCCAGAATTCCTGTATATTAGTTGACTTATATGGTGAATTGAAATTTAATGGTAATATTATGTTAAACATCAGCGCTATTCCCATTGCCATATCACAATACCCACTAAAATCAAAATATAGCTGTAATGTATATGATATTGAAGTCATCCATGCTTCTATAATATTTAATGTTTCCATTTGATCAAATCCTGCATTTGCAAAATTTGCTATTGTATCTGCTAATATTACTTTTTTAGCTAGTCCTATAGAAAACATATATAGTCCTCTATTCATATTTTCATAATTTATTAGCTTATTTCTTTTATCTTCAAATTGTGGAAGCATTTCATTTGGTAGTACTATTGGTCCCGCTATTAATTGTGGAAAAAATGTTACAAATAGACAATAACTTAAAAAATCATATTTCATACTTTTTTCATTGTAACTATCTATTACAAATGAAAGCTGTTGAAATGTAAAAAATGATATTCCTAATGGCAGTAGTATATGTAATAAGGTAAAATTTATTCTAAATACTATATTTATATTTTCTACAAAGAAATCATAATATTTAAAATATCCTAATAACCCTAAATTAAATACTACTCCTATTATCATCCATATTTTTCTTTCTTTTCCAGTCAAACTTTTATGATTTAATTTATTTCCAATAAAATAATTTATTATTATTGAAGTTAAAATTAAATATAAATATGAAAGATGAAAATATGAATAAAAATATAGGGAAGCTATTACTAGCCATCCTTTAGCTACATTATTTTTACCATATCTATTTAAAGTAAAATATATTATTAATGTAATTGGTAAAAATAGAAAAATAAACTCATATGAATTAAATAACATTACTCCTCCAAGATTTAAATGTTCGCTTTTATGTATAAAGGCGAAGTTTTAAAACCTTTGAAGGTAGATAAGTTAAAAACTTTAATAAATAAAGCTAAAAAAATAATTCTAATAATATTTTTATTAAACTATTAAATAAAGAGTATTTGTAAAAAATAAAGAGTTCTCTTTTATACATAAAAACGAACTCTTTTTTCTCAACTTATTTCTAATATTTTTGACTGGACAAACTTTATTGTTTTTTTAGGAACTATTTCTCTTACTTCTTTTGAGGTTAGACTGCCTATTCTCCTCTTTTTTCTTTTTAAAAGTGAAAATGTTCCTTTATTTTTAAATTTTACCTCTTCATCCATAGCTATTACTTCTGCTATAAGATTAAATATCTCTTCTATTTCTTCTCTTGCTTCTTCATATTCTATTGTTTCATCCTGTTCTTTTCTCAATTTTTTGTAATATGATACAAATTCTCTAGTGTTCATATTCTTCCTCCATTAGAGTATTGAGTTCATTTACTTTATCTATCATTTTCATTCTAGGTTTAAATTTGATAACTTTCTTTTCTTCTGTTATCATCATTTCTCTAGTAGCTAGATTTAATATCTTTCTGGGTTTTACTTCTTTTTTTTCAAATATTCCCCAGTCTTTTATTATTACTTTTTCTTCTTCTTCTAAAACATCAAAAAGAGCTTTCCAAAAAGAATCTAATCTTTCTTTTGCTTCTCTTATGCTTTTTAGATTTCTTCTTTCTTTGTATAAGGTTAAAAACTCTTTTTCTGTCATTATTTTCCCTTTCTATAATCCCTCTATTGATTTCACCACTTTTTCTACTTCTCCATTATTTATAACAAATATTCTGTCACAGTCTTTTAATGTTGTAAGTCTATGAGCTACTATGATTAAAGTCCTATCCTTTGATACATCATATATTTCTTTCATTATTTCTTCTTCTGTCTCATTATCCAATGCTGAAGTGGCTTCATCTAAGACTAATACTTCTGGATTATCATAAAGAGCTCTAGCTATTGCTATCCTCTGCTTTTGTCCTCCAGACAACATTATTCCTCTATCCCCCACTATTGTTTTTATTCCTTCTTTTCTCTTTAAAAATTCCCATATTCTTGCCTTTTTTAAAGATTCTATTAATTTATCTTCACTATATTCTCTATTAAATACAACGTTATCTTCTATTGTTCCATCAAAAAGATAGACTTCCTGTGGTATATATCCTATGCTTTGTCGCCAATATCCAATATTCTTATCTTCTAACTTAATATTATCTAAATACATACTTCCATTTTTAGGCTTATATAGCCCTGTTATTAAATCTACAAGTGTTGTTTTTCCTGATCCTGATTCTCCTACAAATGCTACCTTTTCTCCTTTAAATATATTTAGACTTATATTTCTTAGAACTTCCTTCCCTTTTTCAAATTCAAAACATATATTTTTTAATTCTATTTTTTTATTAAATTCTATAGGATTATTTTCAATATTTTCAATTTCACTTTCTAATTCATCAACTACAGTGTCTAAAGATTTTCTATAAAAAAGAATTGTTTGATAATTATTAATGATTCTATTAACTGATGGCAGTATTCTGTATAATCCTATAAAAAATATTGATATTACTGGCATTATTTTAGCTAAACCATTTTCATCATACATCATTACAGAAAATACTATTAAAACTACCACTATTGAAAATCCTAAAAACTCTAAAATTAATCTTGGTACTGGTTGAGATGACATATATTTTTTATCAACTTTTATATATTTATTACAGGAATCTTGAAAATTATTCATTATTTTCTCATCATCAGATTGTAATTTTATAAATTTATAGTTCCCAAATGTTGATCCGATTATTTGATAATACTCTTCTATAGCTTTACTTCTTTCTACTCCCCATTTTTTTGTTTTATTTAATATTAGGTATTTTATAAGAAATATATTTATTCCCATAAATACTGTAACAAATAAAGTTATTTTTAGGTCAACATATAACATTACTAAATATATAAAAAATACTACACATACTTCACTAATTAACATTAATAAACTTTGAATTAAGTTAACAAGCATATTCGCTTCTGATGTAATATTTTTCATAAGATTATTTGAATTTTTTTTTACAAAATTTTGATATGGATATTTTAAATAATTTTCCATTAACTTACATGTAAATTGATAATAAGAATTTCTTGAAAAAGATACTAATATATAGTTAAAAAATATATTTAATAAATTTTTTATTAAGAATATTATTACTATTGTTATTCCAAAATAAAATATAAAATTCTTAGTACTTTCAAAGTTAAAAAAATTATATATTAATTTTAAATATCTATTTTCAAATATTATATTCTGGTTAGTTACCATTGCCATAAATGGAACTATTGTAGATAGTCCCACTACTTCACTTAAAGAAATTATTATTGAAAAAACTGTTATGCCTAACAATTTTTTTATTTCTTTTTTTGAAAATAGTTTTTTTATTCTCTTATGCATTATTTACCTCTAAGTTTCTTTTTTATTTTTAGATTTATCCACATTAATTTAGGAAAATTAAACAAGAGAAAAGAACGAATTTTTCCTTTGATATTTTGATCTTTTAAAAATTTTTTAAAATATATATTTTCTTTAAAATTAGGAAGTATTTTTTTTGTACCATATATTATCTCATTAACATATTTTTTAGGATATTTACTAAAATTAATAGCACCTTCTAAAGAATTTCTATAATATAGTTTTATAAATATAAATTCTATTTCTTCCACAAACATATTATTGTATTTTTGATTATTTATTTTCTTCATATCATTCAATAACATTTTAGCAGTAATTAATCTATCAAAAAATTTATAGTTATCTTTTTTCTTTGTAGTAGAATTCATGTTATCACGCCTATAATAATATAGTGCTTCCTCTACTTTTGATATTGTTTCACAATTAAAAACAGCTATTGGTACAAAATAGTTATCTTCATAAAATAAATTTTCTGGAAATCTTATTTTTTTATTTTTTAATAACTCTAATTTATAAATTTTAAGTGAATGCCCTCCTGAATTTAAAACTAGTTTTCGTCTTTTTTCTATATCAATTTTTCCAGTAATATTTTCCATACCAGAAGAATATTTTATTTTTCCAGAACTATATTCAAAATAATCACATTCTACAATATCATAATTATTTTCTTTTGCCTTTATATATAATTTTTCATACATTGTTATATCAACAAAATCATCACTATCTAAAAATGCAATATATTCTCCTTTTGCTTCATTTATACCAATATTTCTTGCTCTAGCTACTCCAACATTTTCAGATAAATTTATAACTTTTATATTTTTATAATTTTGATTATATTTCTTTAATATATCAGAGCTTTTATCTGGGGAAGCATCATCAATACAAATAATTTCTAATTTATTAAAAATCGTTTGCTTTACAACAGAAGATAAACATTCTTCTAAATACTTTTCTGTATTGTATACAGGAATTACAACTGTTATCCATTTTTCCATTATTTTCTCCTGATTATTTTAATTTTTCTTTCAATTCCCATTTACCAATTTTATTTTTTATAAACAAATTTTTATTATATAATTTATCAACTATTTCATAAAATTCTTTTTTAGAATATCCTAAAAACTCACAAAAATCATCTACACATTTTGGATCTAGATTTCCATCTCTTTCATTAACTAATTCTATTGCTTTTTCTCTAGTTAACATTCCATATCTAATCATTCTAGCAGCATAATCTGTTGCTGTTGCATGTCCAAATTTAGGATATTTTAACCATGGATGAATTAAATAAGCTCTACTATCCACTTGATCAAAATCTTCTATATGATGTGTTCTTTTCCATTCATGTGTTAAATCTTTAAAACCTCTAGTTTTAGCCAATTCATAGTTTTTAAAACTATTCCACTCTATAAAATAACTAATATATATTGGATCTAATTTTAGTATTTCTTCTTTAGTTGGAGAATTGCATAATGATAAATCTTCTATTTTAATTTCTTCATCTATTAATTCTTCAAATGGAATATCACTCGCTACCCCATTTTCTAAAATATCTCTAGCAGAATAATTTTCAACTAGATCACTACCACCATATTCATAACTTACATTTTCTCCATATACTAAAAGAGGAGTATTAAATTTTAAAGCCATCATAAGTGGATAGGTATATATTAATCTATCTAGATACCAAGTTGGTTTTCCATATTTTTCAAATGTTTTCCTCATAAGTTTTTTCTGTAGCTTTATATTTGGTTTTAAACTAATAATATCACATCCAAATGTCTCAGAAATATTTTTTATATTGTGTTTACCTGCTTCTGTCATTGGAAAATTATCTTCTACTGAAACTAACAATGGATTCATTTTCATAACTTCTTTCATTAAATATACTTGAAAATGGCTATCTTTCCCTCCACTAACTGCTACCATACAATCATAACCTTTCCCATTTATTTCTCTATATTTATTACAGATCTCTTCAAATTCTTTAAATCTTTTATCCCAGTCAATATTTTTTCTTTTTTCATAGTTTAAACATGGATAACAAATACCTTCATCATTAAATTTTATTCCTGGTCTTGTATCTGGCATAACACATTTCTTACAATATTTCATTTTAAAACTCCTTTTAGTTATTTTTTATTAAATACTCAGCTATTTTAAAATCTAGTTCATCATCTATATCTATTGAATTTTCTTTTTTCATTACATAGGCATAACTATCTTTATAATAAAAATTTTGATACTTTTTAAAATATTCTACATTTGCTATATAAAGAGCCCCATTAATTCTATAATATGTTTCTAACTCTTGCCTATTTTTATTTACATCAATTCCTTTTAAAAAAGAATCCATTCTTCTTTCTTCATTTAAAATATTTGCCCATAGAGGTGAATGTTCCATTTCACAAACTGAAACAACACTATTTGCTTTTTTTTCTAAGTACATTTTATAAGCTTCTATAATATTTTTTTCTGTTCTTAAAGGTGATGTTGGCTGCAACATTATAAATGAATCATATTTTTTTTCTACTCTATTTAAAATATCTAATATTACATCACTACTCTTAGCGTTATCATTTGCTAATTTTTTATCTCTTAAATATGGTACACTTCCTCCATATTTCTTTGCTATTTCTGCATATTTTTCTGAATCTGTTGATATTATTATATCCTCAAAAATTTTACTGTTTTGAGCTGCTTCTATAGTATAAGCAATCATTGGTTTCCCATTCATCATCTTTATATTTTTATCTTTTAACCCTTTTGAACCACTTCTAGCTGGAATTATTGCCAATGTCTTTTCTTTCATTCTATTCCTCACTTAATATCATAAAATTCTTTTTTTAAATTAATATTTTTAATATTTTTTATTATATCAACTATTTTAGAGCTAACTTCTCCATTTCCATAAGGAGAAACTGTTTTCTGAACTTTTTCTTTATACTCATCAGTCAGCATTATTTTTATTTTTTCTATTATTTCTTCTTTTATTGGATTACAGTTCAAAGTTGAAGTACTTTGAATTCTTCCCTTTTGTCTATCTCCTATATTAAGATTTCCTACTTTTAAATATGGTAATTCTACTATTCCACTTGAAGAATTTCCTATTAATCCTTTTGAATATTTTAAAATGCTAAAATATTCTTCAACAGTCAGGGAAGAAAATACTTTATATTTATCATTATTTTTTTTAGAAAACTCTTCTATTTTTCTATTAATTTCCCTTCCACCAGAATCTGCATTACCTTTTATAAAAATAACATCTATATTTTCAATTTCTATTGCCTTTAATAATTCATTTAACTGAGATTCAGCTGTATTTTTTTCTAATGTTACTGGATGAAAAATTACAACAAATATCTTACTTGTAAATTTTATATCCAATTTTTCTTCAAGTTCATTTTTAGATATTATTTTTAGATTTTTTATATTTTCTAGTCCAATAGCTCCAACATTAAAAACTCGTTCTGGACTTTCTCCAAGCTGAATTACTCTTTTTCGATATTCTTCAGTGCTCGTAAAATGCAAGTAACTCATCTTAGTTATACAATGCCTAAAAAATTCATCATACGCCCCTTCTGTAGTTTCCCCTCCATGTAAATGGCAAACAGGAATTTTTAAAATACCTGCACATGAAACTAGAGAAAAAATTTCAAATCTATCTCCTAAAACTACTATTAAATCTGGAATTAACCTTTCTAAAGCTTCTGAAAATAATATCATTCCTAAACCTACTGATTTGCAAATTCCACTGTCCTTATCTGAGCTTAATAAAATTTCTATTTTTTCATCTATTTTAATTCCATCTTCTTCTATTTGTTTATAAGTTAATCCAAATTCAGGAGATAAATGCATTCCTGTCACCAAAAGCTGCAATTGTAATTGATTCTCTTCTTTTATTCTTTTTATCAATGGTTTTAAAAGTCCATATTCAGCTCTAGTTCCAGTAACTATACATATCTTCTTTATCATATCTCTATCAACTCATCTTCTTCAAAATTTCTAATAGAAATCTTCCCTATAACTTCATCCCACTGCATTGGTGAAATTCCATTTCCTGGCCTCTTTACAGTTAAGCTTTCTTCTGTAAAAATTTCTCCTTTTTTTATATTTTTTTTAGCTACTATACTTTTTCTAGCTATATCTTTATTTTTTTTTTCAGATTCAGTTACTTCTTTCTGTTTTTTTCCTAAAGCTTCTTCTATATTTCTTATGCCTGCTACCATTTTCTTTAGTTCTTCTGGTTCAAGACTTGCTTTGTGATCTGGTCCTTCCATATTTTTATCTAAAGTAAAATGTTTTTCTATTATTCTTGCCCCTAAAGCTACTGCTGCTATAGGAACTTCTATTCCCAAAGTATGATCTGAATACCCTACTTCTACATTAAACTTTTCTTTTAATAACTCCATAGCTCTTAAATTAACATCTTCCATAGGTGTTGGGTATTCTGTATTGCAATGTAAAATTAATATTTTTTTATTTTCTTTTTTCAATATCTCTACAGCTTTACTTATTTCACACAAATCCGACATTCCTGTAGATAAGATTATCTCATCTGCTACTTCTGCTATTTTTCTTAAATAAGGAAGATTTGTTATTTCCCCAGAAGGTACTTTCCATATTTTCATTCCTAATTTTTTTAAAAATTCTATGCTATCCAAATCAAAGGGAGTTGATAAAAACTTTATTCTCATTTCATCACAATATCTTTTTAGTTCTATAAACTGTTCAAAAGACAATTCTAGTTTTTTTATCATTTCTAATTGGGATTCTTTGTTATTTGTATTCAATTTTTGATAGTTAGCTTTTTCTGTATTTCTAGAAACTAAATTTTTAGCTATAAATGTTTGAAATTTAATAGCATCCACTTTAGCTTCTACTGCTTTTTCTACCATTTTCTTAGCCAACTTCAAACTTCCATTATGATTTACTCCTGCTTCTGCTATTATAAAAACTTTATTTTTATTCATATTCATTCCTTTTTTTTATTACCTTAATCGGATTCTCTTTTCTTAGTATTTAATTTTTTATACTTTTTCTACCATTTTCTTAGCTAATTTCAAACTTCTATTATGATTTACTTTTGCTTCTACTATATAAAAATTTTATTTTGTATTTTTACCTCTTTTAACTTAATTTTCTATCTTTCTTATTAGTTCAAATGTTTCTGCATATTTTGCTGAGATTATTTGTCCTCTATATTTAGCTAAATTTTCTATTCCTTTTTCTGATCGTGGATGAGGATATTCTCTTAATTCAGTTTTATATTCTTGTATTGCCTTTATTTTCATTTCTAAATCATATTCTTCTAGTGAAATAAAAGTATTTGGAACAAAATTTTTTTCATTCCCACTCCATTCAGTAGAAGATAAAACCTCATATAAATAAATTTCTTTAATTTTATTATTTAATGGTCTACATGCTACCATAGTAGCTTCATACACTTTTCTATGGTCATTATTTAAGTCTGAATAATGGTGAGTAAAAACTATATCTGGAGAAACTCTATCTACTATTTTTAATATTTCATTATTAAGTTCAAAATGAGGAAGTGTATCCAATTTCATATCTGGTAAATTGCCAAATATTATTTCTTCTACCCCTAATATTTCATTCGCTTTTAATGCTTCTTTTCTTTTCCTTTCTAAAACCTTACTATTTCCTCTATATTGAGTTGAACATCCTTCTGTAACTATATATACATACACTTGTTCTCCTCTTCTAATATATTTATTTATTGTCCCACCAACTCCTAATATTTCATCATCTGGATGGGCAGCTATTACAAGAATTTTCATATTTATTATTCCTTCTTTCATATTTTTCAATTATTATTAAATTTTTTCCCAACTATTTTAAAAAAATCTTCTGCTTTTATCTTCTGATTTTTAAAACTTGGATATATACTATAAAAGTGGACACATTTTATGCTATACTTTTTCTATATCTTT
>OGIW01000130.1_pt1 | contig 91985 bp, 89 predicted proteins | sample 1571921 | NCBI WGS metagenome assembly OGIW01 (sample SAMEA2582112, study PRJEB24529) | metagenome | biome: Human gut stool | place: China | collected 2011 | reverse complement strand
GAACGAACATTCCACCACTGAATGCTGCATCTGCCAATAGTAAAGAAGCTGTTTTTGCTCCTTGCCCACCTCTTCCATGCCATCTTATTTCACAAATTTCTTTCATAAATACCCTTCCTTTGCATATTTATTTATTAAGAACGTATTCCATTCTTGATATCTTAATATTTATCCATTTACAAATTTTCTGACAAAATCGTTTTTAGGATTTTTAATAATATTTTCAGGAGTATCATACTGCATTATCTCTCCATTGTTTAAAAGACATATTTTATCAGCTATTTTTACTGCCTCCTGAATATCATGAGTTACAAAAACAATTGTTTTCTCAAGTTTTTTCTGAATAGCTATCAGTTCATCTTGAAGCTGCCTTCTGCTTATTGGATCAACTGCACTAAAAGGTTCATCCATAAGTATTATAGCTGGATCAAGAGCAAAAGCTCTGGCTACTCCCACTCTCTGCTGTTGTCCTCCGCTTAGTTCCAAAGGATATCTTTCAGAGAATTTTTCATAATCAAGATTTATCATTTTCATAAGCTCTCTTGTTCTCATATTCATTTTATTTTTATCTATATTTTCTATTTTAGCTATGAGTTCTATATTTTCTTTTACAGTCATATGTGGAAAAAGTCCTGTCTGCTGTATTACATAGCCTATATTTCTTCTTAATTTAATAGTATCTTTTTGAGAAATATCCTCTCCATCTATATATATTTTTCCAAAAGTAGGAATAATAAGCTTATTTATCATTTTTAAAGTTGTAGTCTTTCCACAGCCGCTGGAACCTATTATCACAGTTATTTTTCCTTTTTCTATTTTCATGGAAAGGTTTTTGATTATATGATATTCTCCAAAATTTTTATTTACATCTACGAATTCTATCATTTTATATCCCTTCCTATTTCAAAAGCTTATACTCTTCTATGAATTCCAGTGCTGCTTCCTTTGGTTTTTTTCCAAGATTTTCTACTTTGTAATTAAGAGAAGATATCACTGTATCATTTAATACATTTTGTAATTCCTCTATTATAGGTACTATCTCTGGATACTTTTCTATAGTTTCCTCTCTTACTAGAGGAACAGCATAATATGGAGGAAAGAAATGTCTGTCATCTTCCAACACAACTAGATCAAGCTTTTGAAGAAGAGCATCTGTAGTATATACATCTATTACATCACTCTCTTTATTTGTCAAAGCAAGATATTTAGAACTTCCATCTATCCCTATTATTTTTCTAAAATCCAGTTTATATTTTTTATTTAACCCTACAAAACAGTCTTCTCTATTTAAAAACTCAAGGCTTGCTGACAAAGTAAGATTTCTTGCTGCCTTTTCCAGATCGCTTATTGTTTTCAGATTATATTTTTCAGCTGTATCTTTTCTCACTGCTAAAGCATAAGTATTGTTAAATCCCAGCTGCTGTAAAACTTCTATATTGTATTTCTCTTTCATATCTTTTTTTACTGTATTATATACCTCTTCCATATCCTGAATAGGTGGATATTTTAGAGTATCTCCATATACAGTTCCTGTATAATCAACATACATATCTATCTCTTTGCTCTTTAAGGCATTAAAACATATTTGAGTTCCCCCTAAAGCAAACCTTCTGTCAACAGATATATCTGTTTTTTCCTCTATCATTACAGCCATTACATTTGCCAGTATTTCTCCTTCAGTAAACTCTTTGCTCCCCATGACAATAACTTTTTCGCTGGAAGGTTTATACATAGTCACCATTCCTGAAAAAATCACTGTAAGAAATATTCCAACAAACATTGTAACAGCCAGTATTCTTTTCTTTTTTCTGCTATTAAAAATAGATCTTTTCTTGTTGAGCTGAATCCCTGTTGGGATAACTGCTTTCTCTAAAACTCCAGTGAGATAGTCTATCAGCAGTGCCAGTATACATGCTGGTATAGCTCCTGCCAGAATCTGATAATTATTTATTGTTCTTATTCCCGAAAATACCAGATAACCTAGTCCCCCTGCTCCTACAAAAGCAGCTATAGTCATAAGTCCTACAGAAGTTACTACTGCTATTCTCACTCCCCCCATTATTACTGGAAGAGCCAGAGGAAGCTGAACTTTCTGTAAAATCTGAAATTTTGTCATTCCTATTCCCTCAGCTGCTTCAATAGTGAGAGGATTTATTCCATCTAAGCCTATGTATGTATTTTTTACTATTGGAAGAAGTGAGTAGAGGACAACGATTATTATTGCGGGGAGTTTTCCTATTCCTATGAGGGGAATGAGAAAACCAAAAAGTGCCATGCTTGGTACTGCCTGTATAACATTTGTTGCTCCAAGTATTGTCTTTCTCGCCTTTTGGTAGTAAGTTATGACTATTCCCATTGGTATCCCTATAACCACTGCCATTATAATAGACATAAAAGACAGAAATATATGTTCACAGGAAAAGAAGAAGATTTCTCTATGTATTTTTAAAATATATTCTAAAAACTCCATAATTATTCTCCCCCTTCCCATGTTAAACATAGATATAATATCTATTATTGATTTACAATCTCTTCTTTTTTCTCTCTGCTCACTATTCTTAACAATGCATAAGAGGCTATTATTCCTAAAATACTACAAGCTAATGAAAGTGAGAAAACATATTTATATGCTGTATTTCCATATTTATCCAACCAGCTTCCAACTAATGTATAGTAGAAAGCATCTGGAAGGAATCCAATAACTGATACAAATCCTACTACTATTCCTGTTACATTAAGAGGAATATTTGACTCGTCTACAGTTGCGAAATAAATTCCTCTGAAAGCAAACATCAATATTGTAAGAACAAGCATATTTACAAGAGCTACATATACTAATGATGGGTTTCCTGGTGTGATTAAAAATACTGCCTGTGTTATTGTTACTAAAATGAATCCTCCAAAAAGACATTTTGTTGAAGATCCTATTTTATCTGCTATTACCCCAGCCAATGGAGAAGCTATGAATTTTATAACATATGTTCTACCAATAGCAACGAATGAAACCAGTGCCATAGACATTTTAAATACCTCTGTCATATATGGGTTAAGATAAGTCAAACTTGAGAATACCATATACACTGAGAAGATTATTGCACTTATAAGCCATGCTTTCGGCATTCTTACTGCTTTTATCAAACTTGTAAATTTTACCTGTTCTTTCTTTTCTACTTCTCTTTCTTTTATTGCTATGAAAAGTATAACTCCGCAAATCATTGAACAAACTGAATACATTATAGTAGCTGCTTTAAATCCTTCTACAATGTTTTCAAATTTTGAGAAGAAGTATAGTCCTCCAAATGAAAGTACAGTTCCTGCTACTCCACCAAAACCTTCATAAAGTCCAAATAATCTTCCTTGCTCTGAACTGTCTCCAAGCATTCTTATTACTTTGATTATTGCAGCAAAATATGTAAGAATAGTAGTTATTCCAAAAAGGAAGAATATCATACATAGTATAGGATAACTTGGTGCCATTGCCATCCACATACCCAAAATTCCCGTTGATATCAGTGAAAAAGAAACAAGCTTTTTAGCTGAATACTTGTCAGCAAGCCATCCACCTGGAAAGTATGAAACTGTTGCTACTATTCCATATATACTCAATAAATTTCCCAACTGCTTATGGTTCAAACTTAATGCCTCTCTCATTGGATCATAAAATACTGATTTCATATAAGGTAGGCTATACATAGCTGTTGTTGCAAATCCTATCATAAACACGATCATAATTTTTTTAAATCTATCGTTCATAATTATCTTTCCCCCTCATTCATTTCATTCAATGCATTTCTTAAATCTTCTATCAGATCACTGTCTTTTTCCAGTCCTACTGCTATTCTTACAAGTCCACCATCATATAGAGATATAAGAGTATGTCCCTCTCCCAGACTTGTAGCAATAGTTATTAATTTTACTTTATTTATAAATCTTTTTGTCATAGCCACTGTTTCTTCATCTGTTCCAGTCTTTTTCAATGTGAATGAAAGCATTCCTCCACCCATTCCATTCATTTGCTTTTGACATAATTCATAGTCTGGACTAGATTTTAGCCCTGGATAATTTACTTTTTCAACAAGTGGATGATTCTCTAAGAATTCAGCTATTGCTAAAGCATTTTTACAATGTCTTTCTACTCTCATATCCAGTGTTCTTATTCCTCTAAGGATAAGCCAAGCTGTCATTGGTGCAAGACATGCTCCTGTAAAGCAAGGCATAGACGGCCATTTTATTTTATGAATAAGTTCTCTTTTTCCAAGAACTGCTCCTCCTATTGCATCTCCATGTCCATTAAGGAACTTTGTAAGACTGTGAACAACAAGGTCAGCTCCTAATTTTGTTGGATATTGTATAGGATTTGGAGCAAATGTAGAGTCAACTACAAATATAAAGTCTTGTTTTTCCTTTAGTTTTGCAATCTTTTCTATATCTACTAATCTCAATGAAGGGTTCAATGGTGATTCTACATATACTATCTTTGTATTTGGCTTTAAGCATTTCTCTACATTTTTATAATCTGTAGCATCTACGAAATCAGCTTCTACCCCAAAATTCATAAGACATTCTTTTACAAAAAGTGTTGTGTGGGAAAACATTCCATTTGCACAAATTATGTGATCTCCACTTTTTACCTGACTGAAGAACATAGAAGTTACTGCTCCCATTCCAGAAGATGTTACTACCCCAGTTTCACATCCTTCTATTAAGGCAAGAGTTCTTGCAAGTTCATCAGTTGTAGGATTTGATTCTCTGGCATAAACATGCCCCCAGTTGTAGCACAGATCCTCAAAATTTTCCTGACTGACAGCTCCATATGTTGCTGTCTGATATATAGGTGAAGTGAGTGATCTTGTTTCACTGTCTGGAGTATGACATCCATGAGCTAGTTTTGTTTCTAATTCCATTTCTTTTATAGACATATAACCATCTCCCATGATATTTTTATTTATCTTTGAAATAATTATATATCAAATTAACTCCAATAATATCAAAAAAGAACAAAAACAACTATTTATTTCCCAAAAACTTTGTTTTTTTCCCCAGAATTTATTTTTTATTATAATCTGTAAAAATTCTCAAAGTAATTTTCGCTTATTTTTTTGAGGATACTTCTTCCCAGATATATCTTCTGTCCACTATTAGTCATTACATATTCCTCTTTATAATCTATTTCCTTTACCTTCTTTATATTGAGAATTATCCCTCTTTCAATTCTAATAAAGTCAGAATCTTCCATAAATTTTTCTATCTCTGTAAGTGATTTTTTTAGGAAATAAGGATTTCCATCAATAACAACAAAAGATTTTTTTTGATTTCTGTCATATGAAAAATATTCAATATCCTCCATAGGAATTATCACATCTTTAAAGCTGTCAGATAATATAACTTTGTTCTTTCTATCCAGCTTCACTTTTTCCTGCTCTGGTGTAAAGAATTTCTCAAAAAATATATACTCATCTCTTCCATGAAAAGACATCTTATTTATAAAGTCACTGTATCTCTTTAAAAATTTCGTCTCTACTCTGTCTGAATAAATATATATTTTCTTTAAATTTTCAAAGGATATATTTTCCACATTAAAAATATTATTATCTGTTATAAGTATACTTTCTTCTGCAAAGCCATTTTCAAAACTTTCCACTCTTCCAATATCAAAAGTAAAAGTTTCTTTTAAAAGGTAGAAAAACAAATCATCTCCATAAAATAGAAATCTCATTATTTTTCACCTCCACTATCTTCAGTTAATTTTTTCCTGATTATACTTACTATCTCCATTTTTTTTCTGTCATCAACTTTTTCTAAAAGACCAGCCAGTTCTTTTATATAGAACAGATCCTTCTCAAGAACTTCTATCTTTTTATTAAGCTCTTTTTCTATTTTTTTATAGTGATGTATCTGGAGATTTTTCAGCAGAAGATTTTCAATTACAGGAGCCACTTCCAAAGTAAGCTTCTTAAAGTTTTTCAATTTTCTTCTATACAGCAGCATACGAGGATCTTTTATACAGATAAATCCTAAAAGTTTTTTTCTATTCTGTATTTTTATTCTCACATCATATTTTTTTCCTTCAAAAACAGGAGAAAAGGTTATCAGTGGTTCATCTTCATATTCACTGGAATCAAAATCAAGATCGAATACTACCATTTTAAATTCTATAAGTCTAAATATTCTCATATATCCATCTTCTAAGAAAATATAAAATTCATTTAAAGATTCTATTCCCTTTAATTTATTAAGAAAATTATCAAAATTTACCTCTTCCTGCTCTGAAAAAAATAGGAAAACAAAAGAGATAATCTCTACAGATATAATTATTGCAAGCATTCCTGTTACATATCCAGTAAGTATATTTTTCTTAATAAAATAACTTATAGTTATAAAAGTTATCAGTATTCTTATTACATTGAAATTTATAGTTCTAAAAAACTGATTGTCTGTCGTAAGCTTAATATCTTCAAGCTGTACATGAACAAAAAGTATATTAAGCATAAAGTGAGCCATAAATTCAAAGTTTCCATATAAATTAAGCTCGTTATAAATATATATACTGCATAAAAGCTGTATTGAAAAAAGTATGAAATAGTAAAGAGATTCTTTTTTCTTATTTTTATTTTTATTGTAGAAAATTGAAATAAAACTGAATATCATTATTATGACAATGAAGCCATTCTTAAAATAATCAAAAAATATCTGAAGTCCCAGAGTAGGACTCATGAAATCTTCAGTGAAATATATAGTATGAAATTCTTTAATAGCAAGGGAAAGAGGAAAAACTGTTGCAATTATAAGAATAAGGTTTATTATATTTATTATCTTAGACTGCTTGTTAAACAACAGTTCCCAGAAATATTTTATAAATCTTATATAACCGCAAAATACAAATATCCAGCTCAAAATAGTAAGAAATACTTTAGTATTATCAAATGGCAGTACATAGCTTAAAATTTCCGTTCCTATAGCAAATGAAAAATAAAGAGAGCCTATGTACAATATGCTTTCTTTGCAAGTTTTATGAAAAAGTATAGTAAGAAGTATCAGATATGTCAGATACCCGCTTCCTAAAAATAATATAATATATCTTTTATAGGCATAGATAAGAGACATATTTACATTTTCTGTCACTACATCTACCTTTAAAAGCTGTATTAAATCCGATACTCTTGAATAGTCTGAAAACTCTTCTTTGAGAGGTATATCTCCTATAAAATTTAAACATATAAATGATAAAAAAAGAAAAAATATTATCAGTATTATTTCAGATACATGATTCTTTCTTACTATTTCTATTATTTTCATCTTCCACCAATCCTTATAAATCTTATTTTTTTTATTATAGCATTTTTTATTAAAAAGTATTTTAAATTTTAAGACTTTTTTCCTTTTCATATTTTCTTCTGTCTTTTTTACTATATAATAATTTAGTAATTCTCTAAAAATTTTTTCTCTGCATTTTCGTTTACTGCTTCAATCTCTTATAAAAATGAATCTCTAGCTTTTTTTATTTTTTAAACTTCAAAAAAACTTTATTTTTAAAATTATTTTATTTAAAAATATCTTGATTTTCAAAATAAAATGTTTTATAATTCTATTAGCAGAAAAAATAAAATGAAAAAAGGAGAGTTATAATTATGAAAACTGGAATTTTTTATGGAAGCACAACTGGAGTTACTCAAGATATTTCTGAAAGAGTAGGTAAACTATTAAATGCAGATGTTATGCCAGCATCTGATATTGATAAAATAAAAGATTATGATCTAGCTATCCTTGCTACATCTACATGGGGTATGGGAGATCTTCAAGATGACTGGTTTGATCCTCTTGATAAATTAAAAACAATGGATCTTGCTGGAAAGAAAATAGCTTTCATAGGAGTAGGAGACCAAGAAGGATTTGGAGATACTTTTGTTGACGGAATAGGAATAATCTATGATGAAATAATAGGTAAAGGAATCACTCTTGTAGGAAAAACTTCTACTGATGGATATTCATTCTCAGATTCAAAAGGTGCAGATGATGGCGAGTTCTTAGGACTTGTTATTGATGAAAACAATCAAAGCAACCTTACTGATGAAAGAATAGCTGCATGGGTTGAAAAATTAAAATAATTATATAAATAAAAAAGACTGTAGGATTTATTTTTCATCTACAGTCTTTTTTATTATTTATCTTCTATTTTGTATGCCAAAATCTCCAACTGCTATTCCTTCAGCTATCATGAAATTTCCAGAAATATCTAAATTATATACTCTTCCATTGTACTCAATGCAGCTTATTGAAGCAATTTTATATTTTCTCCATAAGCAACTAATATTTCATCATCTTCATTTATTTCATCTGCTTTTTTTACTTCTGATACAGTTTTTACAGGGTGGTTTTTAGTAAGTGTAATTTTTGAACCATTTTTCAGTTCTATACACATCATATGTTCCTCCCTTCCCTGCCATACATTCATTACTCTTTGAGTTTTGCCAGAATCACTCATTACTTCTTCTCCTATTCTTATCTCCCTAATAGGTTTTTGTGATCCATCAGCCATAAATATTCTAGTATTTTCTTCTAAGCACATTCCACATCATCCTCCATAAAGTAAATAAAATATGACCCCATTTCCCTTAATACAATTATAACTTATTTCCCATTATTTTCAAAAGAATAATACTATTTTTTTACAGGTATCTGAATTTCAGTGACATATTCATTTATATTATCGGTAATATGTATCTCTATATGGTAGATTTCAATTATATCTCCTGTCACAGTGAGATTATTTTCCTTTATATACTTTTTTAAAAAAGTATAATGCTCCCTTACTTTTTCATAGCTTCCCTTAAATACAAAAGTAAGATACATTCCTCCTTCTATTATATTTTCTGTTTTATCAGCAGTTATTACAAATGTACTGCTGTAATCAAGATATTTATTATTTTCCCAATTTTCTTTGAGAATAGTAGTTCCAACTTCACTTTCAGTAAAAATAAAATCATTGTCATCTGGAAGTTTCTTTTTAAGTTTTTTAAGTTCAAAGTCGATCTCCCATTCCTCATGAAAATTTCCCTTTTTATATAGAATATATCTTTTATTTATCTCTCTCAATACAGGTTTTTCATATTCTTCAAAGTCTTCAAAATATTCTATATTCTTTTTTTTATCTTCAAGTTCTTTTTTTAATTCAGAAAGCCTTTTCAATTTTTCTTCTATTTTTATAAGCTGAAAATCTATTACCTCTTTTGTTTTTATTAAGCTTCTGTCCTCCATAAAATCTGTTATTTCTTTTAAGCCAACTCCTAGATTTCTTAAATTTCTTATATTATTCAGTTTCCATATCTGTTTTTGAGAATAATATCTGTATCCATTTTCATCTCTTGCATCTGGAATAATCAGACCTATTTTTTCATAATGTCTCAAAATATCACTACTTATATTATACAGTTTGCTTATCTCTCCAATCTTATATAGTTTCTTCATAATAACTCCCTAAAAAAAATTTTCTTTTAAACTTTTCTCTCTAATTATACCACATTTCTCTTGACCTTAGAATCGTTCTAAGGTTTAAAATGTATATAACTATTAAAAGGAGTGATTTATATGAAAGAAAAAAAATCGTTAATAAGGACCATACTGAGGTATAGTATACCCTCTGTAATATCTATGTGGATGTTCACTATTTATACTATGGTAGATGGTATCTTCATTGGAAAATATGTTGGTCCTTTAGGTCTTGCAGGAGTAAATATTACTATGCCTCTTATCAATTTCACATTTGCCGTTGGAATAATGATAGCTGTTGGAAGTTCAACAATGATAGCTATACATTTTGGTGAAGGTGACTGAACAGCTGGGAATAAAATATTTACTACAGCAACTTTATCTTTGGCTGTCTTTGGAATAATCCTCTCTGTTCTTATAACAATATTTATAGAGCCTGTTATCCATTTTTTAGGTGGTGGTGGAGTATTATTCCCATATGTAAAAGATTATATGAGTGTTGTTATTTTATTCTGTACTTGTTATATGGTTGGTTATGCTCTTGAAATATATATAAAAGTAGATGGCAATCCAGTGTATCCCGCTATTTGTGTTATGACTGGAGGTCTTATCAATATAGTTTTAGATTATCTTTTTGTGGTAGTATATCCCTATGGGATAAAAGGAGCTGCTTTTGCTACTGGTATGTCACAGCTTACTTCTACTTCTATGCTTCTTTTTTACATACTATTTAAAACTAAAAAAATAAAATTTGTAAAATTAAAATTCTCATTTAAAGAGTTATTGAAAATTTCCAAGGTAGGTTTTGCTGAATTTCTAGCAGAAGTTTCTACTGGTATTGCTATTTTTGTTTTTAATATTATTATTCTGAGAGAATTAGGAGAAAAGGGAGTATCCGCTTTTGGTATAATTGGATATATCTCATCCTTTGTTGTTATGACTATGATAGGATTCAGTCAAGGAATACAGCCTATTGTCAGTTTTAATCTAGGAGCAAAGAAATATGCCAATGTAATAAAAACATTAAAAATAAGTCTTTTGATGATAATTGCCACTGGAGTTGTTTTTTATGGAAGTATCAATTTCTTCTCCAATAAAATAATTTCTACTTTCTTAAATGATACTGAAACATTTAAGATGACTAAATACGCTCTTGCAGCTTACAGTTTTGCCTATATAATTACTGGACTGAATATAGTTACAGCTGGATATTTTACCGCTGTAAAAAAAGTTAAAATATCTACTATAATAACTATTTTAAGGGGAGTTGTTCTTATAATTGTCTTCCTTGAAATTCTTCCTAAGATATTTGGTACAACAGGTATTTGGTGGTCTGTTCCTGCTGCTGAATTAGTAACCCTTGCTTCATCAATATACTTCATAAAAAAATATATCCATAAATATGAAGCTCTTAGAGTGTAATTTTTCCTATATACACTCTACTCAAAATATAGACTTTTAGTTCTTAAAGCATTCAATGAAAATTAAATTTTCCCTATATATCAAAATTATTCCAACTTTTCTATTTAGTATGATAAAATAAAGAAAAATTATATGGAAAGGTTGATATAAATGGTAAAACTGATTATTACAGATATGGATGGAACTTTGCTCGATGATAACAATAATATAAATGAAGAGTTCTGGAATATTGAAAAAGAACTTAATAAGAAAGGGATCATCTTTGCTGCTGCAAGTGGAAGACAGTACTACAATCTTCTTCACAGATTTTCTCCTATTAAAGATGATATGCTTTTTATAGCTGAAAATGGTACTTATGTTATGTATAAAAATGAAGAGTTGTACATAAATACTATTCCTAAAGAGGAAGCTGTTGAACTTATAAATGCTTCCAGAGGAATAAAAGAAACACGTGTAGTTCTATGTGGAAAAAAATCTGCATATATAGAACCTGGAAATGAAAAATTTATGAATGAAGTTAATAAGTACTATACTGAATTAAAAATAGTTGATGATCTTACTAAAGTAGATGATGATATTTTAAAATTAGCTGTATGTGATTTCATTGGTTCAGAAGAAAACAGCTATACTCATTATAAAAAATTTGAAGAAAGATATAAAGTAGTTATTTCAGGAAAAATATGGCTGGATTTAATGATGCCTGATGCTAACAAGGGAAAAGCAGTAGAAATGATTCAGAAAAAACTTGGAATATCATATGATGAAACAATGGTATTTGGAGATTATTTAAATGATTTAGAAATGATGTCTACAGGAAAATACAGTTTTGCTATGAAAAATGCTCATCCTCTTCTGAAAGAGCACTGCAATTTTACAGCTGAGAGCAATAATGATAATGGAGTGATAAAAGCTATAAAAAAATATGTTTTATAAATATTATTATTTCTTTTGTCTGTAACAGAATTGCCATAAAGTAATGGTATATTTTAAGCATAAATAAATCTTTCCCCAAGATGTTTTATATATAGATAAAAAAGAGAGCTGTTCATGTTGGAACTGCTCTCTTTTTTGTTGCCTTTTATTTTTTACTGCTTTTTATTCTACATTGTTCTTTCTTCTTTGTTACCTTTTTTTCTTTGTTATTCTTTCTTTGCTACTCTTTCTTTAAAAGTTTTTTATAACTGTAATCTATTGCAAATGCCCCCAATGGAGCAGTTATTAATATAGAAAGAACTGCAACTGTCAAAGTGAGCTCTCCACAAGCAAGCCCCATAGCCAGAGGTATTCCTCCAATAGCTGCCTGTACTGTAGCCTTTGGAGTATATGCCATCATTGTAAAAGCTCTTTCTTTTGTATCAAGTCTGCTTCCTAGCAGACAGCAGAAAACTCCTGCCATTCTGAAAATTAATGCTCCCAGTATCAATATCACAGCCAGTAATCCTGCTGCAACAGCATATTTTATATCCACAGTTGCTCCGACTAATACAAAAAGAAGTATCTCCGCAGCCACCCATAGTTTTGAAAATTTTGCTGAAAGCCTTTTAGCAAGAACATCATAGTTTTTCAAAATACCTATTCCTATACTCATAACTGCTATCAAAGCAGAGAAAGGAACCTTTTCTCCTATTCTTTTTTCAAGTTCAAGAAGTAAAAATGACATACTCAACAAAATAACTACTTTCACAGAATCTCTCATATGAAACTTTTTAAAAAATTTCACTAAAATATATCCCACAATCAAACCAGCTATTATTCCAACAATTATTGAAACAGGGACATATATAAGTTTTACTGCTGACAGTCCTCCTCCTTTTTCAAATCCCAAAAATGAAGTAAATAGTACAATAACAAATACATCATCTACAGAAGCTCCTGCCATTATAAGCTGAGGTATACTTTTTCCTGTTCCCCTTTTTTCCTCTATTAATTTCAGCATTCTGGGAACTACAACTGCTGGAGAGACTGCTGCTATTACGCTTCCTATTATGGCAGCTTCCAATACTGTTATTCCTAAAAGTTTAGGAGCTATAAGTACTGTTCCTGTTATCTCAAAGAGTGCTGGTAAAAAACACATAAGAAGAGCTGGTCTCCCTGCCCTCTTCAGATCTTCTATATTCATTGCCAGCCCTGCTCTTGTAAGTATTATAACCAGAGCTAGCTGTCTAAGGCTTGGAGATATTGAAAGTATTGAATTGTCCAAAAGATTTAAAGCATACGGTCCTAATATTATTCCAGTTAATATCATTCCTAAAAGAGCTGGAAGCTTCAGCTTGGTAAATAAAGCCCCTAATATTAATCCCAATAAAAATATAAATGCCAGACTTGTTAACATTTTTCCTCCTTTAATAAAAAAACTGATGATCTGCATAACAAAAAAATGCAGAAGTCATCAGCTTATAAGCGGTTTTTGTGTTGCCACAAAGGGAGAACCTCATTCCCAAAGTATTAAATTTTCAATTTATCCTATCACTTTTATTTGTTCTTGTCAACTATTCTTATTACAAAGCCAGATGAGCTTGTAATATTCCCATAAGCCCACTGAAAAATATTCTTATTCCTATAGACATAATAAATATCTGCATCACCCTAGAAAGTATATATAGGACAAGAGTTCCAACTATTTTCTCCAGATAATTTCCAATAATAAAAGTAATATATATAAATATAAAAGCTATTAAAATTGAAAAGCTTGTCATCATAACCCCTTTTTCTGCTTTAAGTATAAGGACAGTCGTCAGACTTCCAGGACCTACCATCATAGGAAAAGCCATTGGTATTACAGCTCTTTTTATCTGATCTTCTGGTGAAATTTCTTCAAGGGGGGTATTTTGTTTACCTGATGAAAAGATCAAATTTCTAAAAGCCATTACAACAAGAATCATTCCTCCTGCCATTTTCAATTCTTTCATATCTATTTTATAGAAATTTGTCATTAAAAATTCCCCTACCAGACTGAACAGCCACATTATAAAAAATCCTGTTACAGCAATAGTTTTAAAAAGTTTATCCCTTGTTTCTTTTTCCATATTTGCCGTCATTCCTACAAAAAGAGGAACATTTCCAAATGGATTGAGCACTGCTATAAGCATTAAAGTTTCAGTAAATATCCCATAAATATTCATTTCTCTTCCTCCATTAAAATTAGTCTCTATATAAGTTCTTATATAATTTCCATCTGTTTTCCTTTTTTAATTTACACTTCAAATACTTTCATATTTGGGTTATAATTATAATAATTGTAAGCTGGAGGTAATTATGGGAATAGAAAATTTTAATATAAAAATAGGAGAATTTCCTTCTGGAAAAAATAATCTGATAACTGATGTAGAGGGAATAAAAGTCGGACACACTACTTTAGATGAAGAAAAAATAAAAACAGGAGTTACTGCTCTGATTCCCCATGGTGGAAATATATTCAGAGAAAAGCTTATGTGCTCTTCTTATGTAATAAACGGCTTTGGAAAAAGCTGCGGTCTGGTACAGATTGATGAACTTGGAACTCTGGAAACTCCCATTATTCTCACTAATACTTTGAGTGTTGGAACTGCTTCCACTGCACTTATCAGATATATGCTTGAAAATAATGAAGATATAGGAAAAACTACTGGAACTGTAAATCCTGTTATCTGTGAATGTAATGATGGTTTTCTGAATGATATAAGAGGACTTCATGTAAAGGAAGAACATATTTTTCAAGCTATTGAAAATGCTCGTATAAAATTTCAAGAAGGAAATGTAGGGGCTGGAACTGGAATGAGTTGTTATCAGTTAAAAGGTGGTATTGGTTCAGCTTCAAGAGTAATAAAATTAGATGATGATGAATATACAATTGGCGCTCTGGTTCTTTCCAACTGCGGTTTAAAAAAAGATCTTATGGTAGATGGAAAGAAAATAGGAGAAAAGATTGTCTCTTTAGAAAGTGAAGATGAATTAGAAAAAGGTTCTATCATAATCATAGTTGCCACTAATATCCCTTTAAGTGAAAGACAATTAAAAAGAATTTCTAAAAGAGTTCCTGTTTCTCTTGCTAGAACTGGTTCACATATTGGGAATGGAAGTGGTGATATAGTTATTACTTTTACCACAGCAAATAAAGTTAATCATTATGAAGAAAAAGATATTGTAAATATGAAAATGATCAATGAAAATAAAATAGACACTATCTTCAGAGCTGCTATTGAAACTGTAGAGGAATCCATTCTGAGTTCTCTCCTTCACAGTACTGCAACAACTGGCAGAGATAGGAATACAAGGGAATCATTAAATAAATATATTGATTTTATACTCAAATAATCCCTAGCAATTCTTTAATAAATATGTTAAAATATAAAGTCGTTTAAATTACAATAATTAATTTTTTATTTTTATAATTTTAAAGGAGAGATGAATGAAGATAGGATTTGATCATAACAAATATCTTGAAGAACAGTCAAAATATATTCTTGAAAGAGTAAATAATTTCGATAAATTATACCTTGAGTTTGGAGGAAAACTTTTGTTTGACCTTCATGCTAAAAGAGTTCTTCCTGGTTTTGATGAAAATGCCAAAATAAAACTATTGCACAGATTAAAAGAAAAAGTAGAAATTGTTATCTGTGTATACTCTGGAGATATAGAGAGAAACAAAATCAGAGGAGACTTTGGAATTACTTATGATATGGATGTCTTCAGATTGATAGATGATCTTAGAGAGTATCAATTAGCAGTAAACAGTGTAGTTATTACAAGATATGATGATCAGCCTGCTACAACTCTATTTATCAATAAATTAGAGCGTAGAGGTATCAAAGTATATAAACACAGATCAACTAAAGGATATCCTACAGATATAGATACTATTGTTAGTGATGAAGGTTATGGAAAAAATCCTTATATAGAAACAACTAAACCTATAGTTGTTGTAACTGCTCCTGGACCTGGAAGTGGAAAGCTTGCCACTTGCCTAAGTCAGTTATACCACGAATACAGAAGAGGAACTTTTGCAGGATACTCAAAATTTGAAACTTTCCCAGTATGGAATGTACCTCTTAAACACCCATTAAACATTGCATATGAAGCTGCTACTGTAGATCTTAAAGATGTAAATATGATTGATCCTTTCCATTTGGAAGCTTATGGAGAAACAGCAGTAAACTACAATCGTGATATTGAAGCTTTTCCTTTGTTAAAAAGAATAATAGAAAAAATAACAGGAAAAGAATCTATGTATAAATCTCCTACAGATATGGGAGTAAACAGAGTAGGTTATGGAATAATTGATGATGAAGTTGTAAAAGAAGCCTCTAAGCAGGAAATAATAAGAAGATATTTTAAAACTGGATGTGAATATAAAAAAGGTTATGTAGATAAAGAGACTTTCCAAAGAACACAAATGATAATGGAATCTCTAAATTTAAAAGAGGAAGACAGAAAAGTTGTATCTGTTGCCAGAGAAAGATTAGCTAAATTAAAAACAGAGCACAATGATAAAAATGGTATCTGTTCTGCTATTGCTTTAGAACTTTCTGATGGAACTATTGTTACTGGAAAGAAATCAGCCTTAATGGATGCTGCTTCTGCTGCTATCCTTAATGCTATTAAACATTTTGCAAATATAAATGATGAGATACTTCTTATCTCTCCAGTTATACTTGAGCCAATTATCAATCTAAAATCTAAAACATTCAAAAGCAAAAATATAGCTCTTGACTGTGAAGAAATATTAATAGCTCTAAGTATCTCTGCTGCAACTAATCCTATGGCTCAGGTAGCTATGGATAAAATACATATGCTCACAGGAGCTCAAGCTCACAGTACTAATATTCTTGGAAGAAATGATGAACAAACTCTAAGAAAATTAGGTATTGATCTTACTTGTGATCAAGTATTCCCAACTGAAAATCTTTATTATAATATTTAGATAAATTTAAAGGATAACCAAAAAGACAGATTAATTTCTTCTTAGAGGTTATCCTCTTTTTATTTTTATTAAAATTTCAATATCTTGGACTCATAATGCAACTATCCTATGACAAAATGGAAAGAAAGATTTCTTGTATTCAAATTAAGTTTATGATATATTTGTTATTACACATATTAATGATCTGTACATCAAGGGGGAAAAAATGAATAGAGAAAAAGCGTATTTTTTTGTAGCTGTTTTAGGTATTATTACATTAATGATTATTTTTCTTATTTCAAAACTTATGTCTAAAGTTTTAAAAAATAAAAAATATCCTAAGGATAATTTAATTGAAATATTATTTACAACTTCTAAAGCTGGAGACAATTCTAAGGGAAATCTAAAAAAATCCTATTCTGGAAAAAATAATTCTATATTGGAGATATTTGAGAATGCTTTGGTTATTTCAGGAAAAGACAGAGAAAAAGTTTATTTCTTTTCTGAAATAGCTCTTATCAGTTCTTTTATAATTATGAACAGCTGGGGAAAAATATATGGTTATGGCTACCATATTTACAATAATAAAGGAATTCTTATTGAAACAATAACTAATAGCGAGAACAATCTTGGAGCTGACACTTCATCTCATACAAGTTTTGAAAATCTGGATGATTTTGAAATTGAGTTATTAAAAAATAATAATTGGGTACTTGATATACAATGTTTAAAGCCTCATGATGGCAAATTTAAGCTGCCTTATGCTGCTGTTGATAAAGCTTTTAAACGTCGTGATGAAATGTTAAAAGCTGTAGTTTAAAATTTAAAAAGGCTGTTATAAATTCAAAATAACTCAAAGCTGACTTGAAGTTTTCTTTCTTGTCAGCTTTTTTTAAAAGAAAAAAGGCTGTATAAATTAGTTCATCAATCACTAATTTACAACAGCCTCTTTTTATATTCTTCTATAAAATTGTTCCTAATTTTTTCACTTCACTGCATTTCATTCTAATAAAATGTAAAAAATCTACATAATCACCTGAATAAAATCCATTTTTCTTTAATATAATTCCATTTGTTTTTCCAATCATCAAAATACAAATACCTTTAAGGTTGTATAGAGAAGTTATATCTTCATAATCAAAGTATTCTTTATTCTCCCCAATTTTTACTGTTATTCTGTCTGTAAAATCTACCTCTGTTTCTAAAAGTCCTTTTTCTTCTAATGAATTTTTATATATTATCTCACTCTCTAAAGTATAGAGGAAATTTATCAAAGCAAGAAGTACAATCATTCCAATCATACAGATAACAAATTTTGCATCTGCTACTCCAAATTTATTAGCTATAGCCAGACAAAATACAGTCATTATAGTAAGAAATACAATTCCACCATGTAAATACCTATATTTACAGTATTTTACAAACTCTCTAAACATCTGCTGGGTATAAATATATTTATTTTTAAATTCCATTTTTACCCCTCCTTCTGTCCTTTATAGAAAATACTTATTTATATAATTATTCTAGAAAGAGTTAACATTTCTTCTTTTTTTACTAAATTTATCTTATAAAAAAATACCAGATCACCTCTGGTATTTTAATTTCTTATTTAGTTGAGAACAATATTTTATCTCCAACTTTTAATATTACATCTCCTTTTGGAGTTATCTCTTCATCTCCACGTCTAATAGAGATAATGTGCATACTCTTTGGCAGTTGAAGATCTTTTATTTTTTTATTCACATATTCTGAACGTTTATCCAGATACAGTTTCTTTATAGAAAGTTCTTCCAACTCTTCTAAATCTATTTCATTTGCCTTATCATCTACTGCATCTTCTACTAGTCCAAGATATTTTGCAAGGGGTTTCAATGTCATTCCCTGTATTAATACTGAAAAAACAACCAGATAAAATACCATGTTGAATATTCCTTGTGAATTATCTATACCAGCTGTTATTGCTGTTGTAGAAAATATAATTGGTACAGCACCTTTCAATCCTGCCCACGACATAAAGAATTTTTCCTTTTTAGTATACTTAAATGGTGCCATAAGTGAAAATACAACTGCTGTTCTGGCAACGATAGTGATCATTATTGCAAGAATACTTCCAGTTATCATAACTACTTTTAACTGACTTGGGAAAACAAGAAGCCCAAGAATTATAAACATTGTTATCTGCATCAGCCATGAAGCTACTCTCATATTTCTGATAGTATTCATTCTAAAATCAAATCTCTCATTTCCTACTATTATTCCCATAAGATATATTGCAAGAAAACCATTTCCTCCAATAAGATTAGTTGCAGAAAAACATATAAATAATACTGCTATCATGTGAATAGTAAGAAACTCTTCTCTCTCTATCCGAAGAATTCTTCCCAATGGAAGAGTTATTTTCCCAAATAATACTCCCATAAGAGCTCCTACTATTATCTGCTGAATAAGAAACAGTATGCTCATGAAGATATTTGAATCTCCAGCTTGGAACATAGATAGAACAAAGAGTATTAATGCATATGCCATAGGGTCATTACTTCCTGATTCTATCTCTATTACTGTTCTTATTCTTTTCTTCAGATTAGAGCCTCCCAGCATAGATATAACTGCTGCTGCATCTGTTGATGATACTATTGCTCCAAAAAGAAAGGCTTCTTTCAGAGTAAAATCTGTTATCATATATGCTGCAAAACCTGCTAATACTGCTGTAAGAAAAACTCCTACTGTTGCTAATATCCCACTGGGGTAAAGTGCCATCATGGCATCTGATTTTTTGGTTTCCAAAGCTCCTGCAAAAAGGATGAATAACAATGCAAAGTTTCCTATATTTTGAGTTAATTTTGCATCATCAAATTCAATTTTTCCTATTCCTTCTGACCCTGCTGCCATTCCTATAAAAAGGAACATTATAAGCAAAGGTACCTGTACTTTTTTCGTTACTCTTATTGAGAGTAAACTTATTAATAACAGAATTCCACATACTAAAATTTTATAATCCATACTTCAACTCCTCTCGTTTAAAAGGTTTATACTATATATTATAATATATTTAAAAAAACATACAACTTAATTTCCTTTACAAACAAAATTAATTGAAAAGAGTACGAAAAACGAACCTTATTACTTCTTTTTAAAGAGAATACTAAACAAAACAGCAAATATTAAACTTGGTACTACCCATGCAAGTCCAAAGGTCTGCAATGGAAGTTTTATATATATTTTATTCAGAAATTGAAGATTAATTCCAAGAGTCTGAGTCATTTCAAAAAAACCTATTATTCCTGCTCCTATTACTGCTCCAAGATAAGTTTTATCTGAAGAAATATATTTTTTAAAACAATTGAGCACTATTAAAACTATTGCTACTGGATAAAGAAATGTAAGTATTGGAGCTGAAACTTTTACTATTGCATCTACTCCAAAACCAGCAAAAATAAAACTCAATACAACTGTTGCTGTAACTACTTTTTCATAAGAAGTTTTTAAAAGACTGCTGAAATAATCTCCCACTGTAGCTGTAAGTCCTATTGCAGTAGTAAGACATGCTCCTGCTACACATACTCCCAATGCCAGATTTCCCTCTTTACCTAATAATTTATTTACTATATCTGTAAGAAGCTGAGTAGTTCCTGTACTGTGAAGCACCCCATAAGATGTAGCTCCTATATACAAAAGTCCTCCATATACAAGTGATAACCCGCATACAGCTATCATACTTGAATTACTTAAAAAGCTCATCTCCTGCTTTACAGTAAGATTTCTTCCATTTCTTATTGCTTTCAATATTATACTTGAAAAGATTATAGCTGCTAAAGTATCCATTGTCTGATATCCATTATAGAATCCATATCTAAATGTATTGCTTATATCTTTAGCCAGTGGTTCTCCTATTGGAAAAAATACTCCTTTTACAACTATCACTGCCAATATTATCAATAATACTGGTGTAAGAATTTTTCCTATTCTCTCTATTACTGCATTAGCCTTTATAGAAAACAAAAATACAATTATAAAATAACAGGCTAAAAAAACATATTTATACATTCCATTGTTCCCATCTACATGAGGAAGAAGCATCAATTCAAAAGCTGTAGCTCCTGTTCTGGGAATAGCAAGAAAAGGTCCAATAGCTAAAATTAATACTACATTAAATATTTTACTAAATAGAGGTGATACTTTATCAGCAAAATCATCCAGCTCTTTTCCTGCTAAAGCTGATGATAATATGGCAAGAAGCGGAAATCCTATTCCAGTTATAAAAAACCCTGCTGCTGCTGATATCCATTGATCTCCCACTACATATCCCACCATAGGAGGAAATATAAGGTTCCCTGCTCCAAATAGCATTGCAAATAAAGCAAATCCTGTAAGTATAACATCCTTTTTCTTATAAATATAAACCACTCCAATCTTAAAAATTATCTTAATTCATAAAAATAGTATGCCTTAAAAGGAATATTTATCTTTTCCACCTGCTTTAAGGCATACTTATTCATTTTCAGTTATTAAATTGTAACATTTTTTATAAAAAAATATCAATGTTTTTTAAAAAAACTAAATATTATTCCACCTAATATTCCTGGAAGAACCCAAGACAGACCTAAACTATCTAAAGGAAGTTTTGAGTAAAAAGTATTGATCAATTCGATATTTATTCCTATAGCCTGCATAGCTTCACAAGCACTTACTATTCCAGTTCCTACAACAGTTCCAATATACACATTATCATTCTTTATCATATTTTTCATAAAATTCAGGAAGATAAGAGCAATAGATATTGGATAAATAAATACAAGTACAGGAACTGCTAATTTAACTATAACATCCACTCCAAAACTTGCAAAAATAAAACTGATCACTACTGTTATTATTACCAACTTTTCATATGCTATCTTTAGAAGCCCACTGAAATAATCTGCAACTGTTGCAGTAAGTCCAATAGCTGTAGTCAGACAAGCTCCTGCTACACATATTCCAAGTACAACTTTTCCTATATTTCCTAAAAGAAGAGTTACTACAGTAGAAAGAAGCTCTGTACTTCCAATTCCCTGTGCCAGTACCCCTGTTGCTGTTCCACCAATATATACAAGTCCTCCATACACTATGGTAAGTCCTCCAATAGCTATAAAACTTGCTTTTACTAAGAATGAAAATTCATCTTTAGCACCTAAATTTCTTCCTTTTCTTATTGACTTTAATATAATTTCTGAAAATACTATTGCTGCAAGAGTATCCATTGTCTGATATCCATTAAGGAATCCATATTTGAATGGTGTTGCTGCCCCCATTACTTTTGGAGTTCCTATTGGAGAAAATACCCCTTTGAATATTATTATTGCCAATACTGCAAGAAGTATTGGAGTAAGTATTGCTCCTACTCTATCTACAACTTTGCTTGATTTTAATGAAAATAAAATAGTTATTGCAAAGAATATTGTTAAAAATCCAAATTTATATATTTGAAAATTTTCTATATTTTGAGGAACCATCATTTCAAAAGCTGTAGCTCCTGTTCTAGGCAAAGCTAAAAGAGGTCCAATAGATAAAATAAGAGCTATATTAAATATTTTACTAAACAAAGGTGAAACCCTTGTAGCAAAACTATCAAGATCTTTTCCTGCCACTGCTGCTGCTATTATTGCTAAAAGTGGGAATCCCGCTCCTGTCAATATAAATCCTATTCCTGAGACCACCCAATTATTTCCATTAGTAAATCCTACTACTGGTGGAAATATTAAGTTTCCTGCTCCAAACAGCATTGCAAACAAGGCGAATCCTGTCAAAATAACATCTTTCTTTTTATACATTTTTTCCTCCTAAAAATATTTATCTCTTTAACAGTATAACATCAAGTCTCAAATTCTCTCTCTTCAAGTTTAAATTTTAGACTTAACATTTAATAAGTGTACTAACAAAAATTATATCAACATTTTTAGTCTATGTCAATATAATAATATGAAGAGACTATTTTTTCAGTACATAATTCGTATATAATTTTTATCATTTTCCTCCCGTTTCTTTAAATAATCCCTATATATAAATATCAAAATTTGTTGTATAATAATATCAGTGAATAAAAATAGAGTTTTAAGGAGGATATTTATGTCAGTACTATTTATTAATTACCCAAAATGCAGCACTTGCATCAATGCTAGAAAATGGCTTGAAGAAAATAATATCGAATTTACAAGCAGACATATTGTAGAGGATAATCCAAAAGAAGATGAACTAAAAAAATATATAAAGCTAAGTGGACTCCCTGTAAAAAAATTCTTTAACACAAGCGGAATGCTTTACAGAGAAATGAACCTAAAAGAAAAAACTGCTTCAGCTACTGATGATGAAATGATAAAAATATTAGCTACTAATGGTATGCTTGTAAAAAGACCTCTAGTAGTAACTGAAGATGGTGTATTGATTGGTTTCAAAGCTGATAAATGGAAAGAATTTTTTAATAAATAATAATAAGTTTCGGGGAGTGTAATATGAATATAAAAAAATTAGCAGTTTCTTTTATTGCCATTATCTTTCTATTATCTGGATGCAGCAATGTACAATCTAACCCTAACGGGAAATATGAACTTGTTGTAATTCATCTGAATGATGTACATGGAAGAGCTGAAGAGGGAAAATATGATGGAATGGGGTATCCTAAAGTTGCTTCTATAATCAATGAATATAGAAAAGTTTTAGGGAAAAATAATGTTCTTTATCTTGATGCTGGAGACAATACTCACGGAACTACTTTTGCAACACTTGATAAAGGTGAATCTATGGTAACTCTTTCCAATGCAATGAAGCTTGATGCTATGGCTCTAGGAAACCATGACTTCAACTATGGAATGGAACAGCTTTACAAATTAGAAAATATGGCAGATTTTAAATTTCTTACATCTAATGTATTAACTAAAGATGGAAAGCCTCTTGGAGAAGAATACATGATAAAGAAAATACGTGGAGTAAAAGTCGGAATATTTGGTCTGACTACTCCTGAAACTGTGTATAAAGCTAACCCCCAAATAGTTAAAAATCTGGTTTTTGCTGACCCTATAGATACTGCTAAAAAAATAACTGAAGAACTTAAAGGAAAAGGTGTTCAGTTTATTATTGCTGTAACTCATCTTGGAGTAGATCCTGCTACAAAACATGAATGGCAGAGTATCGGTCTGGCTGAATCTGTTCCAGCTATAAACCTAATTGTTGATGGACATAGTCATACAGCTTTAAAAGATAAGACTGTAGTCAATGGTGTAACTATAGTTCAGACTGGTGAATATGACAAAAATCTTGGTGTTGTAAAAATAGATTTTGATGAACTTGCATATGGAGAAAAGGCTATTTATCCTGTTCTTTTATCTAAAGCTGAGGTAGAGAGCGGAAAAGATTTATCTGTAAAAATGGAATTAAATGAAAAATTTGTAGCTAAAGATGACGCAAAAATAGCTTCATTAATATATGATATAAAAGAGAGACAGGAGAAAATAATATCAGAAGTAATTGGAAAAACACCTGTACTGTTAGAAGCCAGCAGAGAACTGGTAAGAACAAGTGAAACTAATCTAGGAAATCTTGTTGCTGATGCTATGCTTGAAAAAAGCGGAGCTGATATAGCTGTCACAAGCGGTGGAAGTGTAAGAAGCTCTATTGGTATAGGAGATATAACAGTTGGGAATATTATAAATGTTCTTCCTTTTGGAAACTATGTTGTAGTAAAAGAACTTACTGGAAAGCAGGTATGGGATATGTTTGAGAATGGATTCAGCAAGTATCCTGAAACTGATGGAAGATTCCCTCAATTTTCTGGAGCTGTAGTTACTTTCAACCCTAAAAAACCAGCTGGTAAAAGAGTAGAAAATATAACAATGAAGGATGGAACTCCTCTTGATTTAAATAAGATATACAAAGTGGCTAGTGATGACTATATTGCTGTTGGCGGAGATGAATATAATATGTTTATCAATGCTAAGACAGTTGCTAATTATCCTGCTCTTACTGAAATAGTTATAGAAAATATAAAGAAAAATGGTGTAACTAATCTCACAACTGATAATAGATTAATAAGAAAATAGTATTTTAAATTAAAAAATCCCTCTGTACTAATATACAAAGGGATTTTTTTAGTTTATTTCTATTTTCTATTTTCCTCTACATATTTTTTTATTCTTTTCACAGCCTTCTCTAATTTAGGTATATCCACTGTAAGAGATATTCTAAAATATTTTTCTGTCCCAAAAGATATCCCAGGAACTACTGCCACCTGCACCTTTTTCAGCATATCCATTGCAAAGTCAAAAGAATTTAATTCTGAAACTGCTGAATACTCTGCAAATATGTAGAAAGCTCCTTTAGGTTCAACCACATTAAATCCCAGCTCTGTCAGAGCATTTTTCATATACAGAGCTCTTTCTTTATATATATTCATAAGCTCACTTCTGTCTTCAAACTTTTCCAATGCAACTTCTGCTGCTGCAATAGACAGTGCCATTGGAGAGCTTAAAGTATACAAGGTAGTATTTAAAAAATTTCTTCTATATTCAAGTGGAAAAATAGTATATCCTATTCTCCATCCTGTCATTGAATGCGATTTTGAAAATCCATTTATTACAATGAGTTTATCTTTTATTCTGTCAAAAGAGCTGAAAGAATGAAAATCATAAAATGCAAGCTCACTATATATCTCATCTGCTATCAGAAAAATATCCCTTTTTTCTACAAAATCTGCCACTATATTCATCTCTTCAAGAGTCAGCACATTTCCAGTGGGGTTACATGGGTTACTCAAGAGGATAGCTTTTGTTCTGTCAGAATAATTTTCTTCCAACAACTCTGCTGTTATTTTAAAATTTGTTTTTGTTATATCCATAAAAACAGTTTTGGCATAGCACAGATTTATCATTGGGGGGTATCCCGGATAAAAAGGTGCTGGTATCATTACTTCATCTTCTGGATTCAATATTGTTCTCAAACATGAAGACAAAGCTTCTGATGCTCCTACATTTATTATCACATTATCAGGTATATAGCTGGAACCATATTTTCTATTATAGCAATCAGCTACTAACAATCTGATTTTTTCTCCACCCCCAGTAGGAGGATATCGCAGCTGATGTTCTGCTCCATACTGCAATGCCTCTATTATCAGTTCTTTTGGGGAAGGAATATCTGGCTCTCCTATTGTCAGATCTACTGCATCTGAATATTTCCTTGATTCCTCATTGAGAGCTCTGATAAGGGAGTATTGAAGTTTTGATACTTCTCTGTTTATCTCCATCTTTCCCTCCTATTTTCTCAAATCATCTACTAGCTGTGTCTTTCCTAATGTTTTTTCATCTACATTTTTTATTATTCTCGCTGGGTTTCCTGTAACCACTGCTCCAGCTGGTACATCTTCAAGGACTATTGCCCCTGCTCCTACCACTGCTCCTGTTCCTATTCTTACTCCTTCTATAATTACAGCATTAGCTCCCACAAGGACTCCGTCTTCTACTACTACTGGCTTAGCTGAAGGTGGCTCTACTACCCCTGCAAGAACTGCCCCTGCTCCTATGTGGCAGTTTTTTCCAACTGTAGCTCTTCCACCAAGAACTGCTCCCATGTCTATCATAGTATTATCTCCAATGACAGCTCCTATATTTATTACTGCTCCCATCATGATAACAGCATTATTTCCTATAGTTACTTTATCTCTTATTACTGCTCCCGGTTCTATTCTTGCATTTATATTTCTATAGTCTAAAGTTGGCACTCCTGAATTTCTTCTGTCATTTTCAATAAAGTAATCTGTTATGTCAGATGCATATACTTCTAAAACTCTATTTATTTCATCTGATTCTCCAATCAAAATATATGAGCCGTTTCCTCTAAAAACTTGTGCTGTAGTTTCTAAATTCTCTATATTTCCATTTATATATGCTTTTACTGGCGTCCTTTTTTGTGAATTTTTTATAAAGGCTATTATCTCTTCTGCTGTATTTAAATTTGTCATTTTTCCTCCTTAGGTATATAAATATGAGATACTTTCTATATTTACTTTTTTCTTAAAATTATTTTTTCTTTAAACTATATTTTTATTAGGTACTATGTATTAGCTTTTTTCTAATTTCTAAAAATATCTTTCATAGTATATAGCCCAGCTTCTTTTCCAACAAGAAATCTAGCTGCTTTTAAAGCTCCCATAGCAAATATTTTTTTAGACATTGCTGTATGTTTTATCTCTATAATTTCATCTTCTCCACAGAAAAGAACTGAATGTTCTCCAACAATAGTTCCCCCTCTCAAAGAATGAATTCCTATCTCATTTTTCTCTCTCTTACCATTCCCTTCTCTCCCATATTGTTCTATCATCTCTTCAGTACAGCTTCTTTCTATGGTTTCAACTAAAGTTTTAGCTGTACCACTTGGAGAGTCTACTTTTTTATTATGATGTTTTTCAATTACTTCTATATCATAATTTCCATAGAGTACTGGAACTATTCTTTCGAGAATATCATTTAAAAGATTTACTCCTAAAGACATATTTGAAGATAGAAGTACAGGTATTTCCTTGGCAGTCTCTTCCATTTTTCTCAATGTTTCATCTGAATATCCAGTAGTAGCTACAATCAAAGGAATTTTTTTATTCTTTGAATAATCTAAAAGAGTGTCCAGCCTTGAATAATGAGAAAAATCTATTATTATATCTCCTGCTTCATCAGTGAGTTCATCTGTAAAACCTGTAACTTTTATATCTTCATAACCTTCTGCCATTTCTTTCAGAAGTCTTCCCATTGCTCCTGTTCCATGTATTATTATTTCCATCCTGTCACCTCATGAGCAGTTAAGATATCTGTTAATCTTGCTCTATTTGATTCATTCATTGCTCCTAGAGGAAGCCTGCAATTTCCCACTTCATATCCTAGAAAATTCATAGCTTCTTTTACTGGAACTGGATTTGTTTCAAGAAAGAGAGCATTTACAAGATCATTATATTTCAGCTGTAATTCTCTAGCTTTTTTTACATCTCCCTTTAGAAATGAAGCTGTCATATCATGACTTATGTCGGGAATTATATTTGCTGATACAGAAATAACTCCTTTTCCTCCCAAGGAAAGAACTGGTACCACCATATCGTCATTCCCAGAATAGATATCAAGCTCTGGTATTTCTCTTGCTACCTCTGCGACATATGAGATATTCCCACTGGCTTCTTTTAATGCTGTAATATTTTCTATCTGTGCCAACCTTTTCAAAAGCGGTATAGAAAGATTTACCCCTGTTCTTGAAGGAACATTATACAGTATCACAGGAATCTTAACTCCTTCTGCTATTGCTTTGTAATGTTCATATATTCCATTTTCATTTCCTTTGTTATAGTAAGGAGTAACTACTAAAAGTCCATCTACTCCCAATTTCTCTACTCTTTTGCTGAATTCCACAGCATGTCTTGTATCATTTGATCCAGTTCCTGCTATTACAGGTATTCTGCTATTTATTATATCCACTGTAAATTCTATTACTGAAATTTTTTCTTCGTCACTGAGAGTGCTCCCTTCACCAGTAGTCCCAGTTACTATTATTGCATCTGTATGATTTATTACATGAAATTTAAGTATCTCTCTAAGTCTTGAGTAATTTACATCACCATTTTCATCAAAGGGAGTTATGAGGGCAACTCCCGATCCTGTAAACAATTCCATCTATTTCCTCCTAGGTTACATTCTTCTATAATATTGCTCTATTTTCTTCAACAATCATATTTTTCACTCTTCTTTTTTGATCATATTTCCTAATTATATATTTCTGTCTTCCTTTGTAATTAAATTTTTTAATCATATTTTTTCTTTTCTTCTTCAACCATATTTCTGTCTTCTTTAACAATTATGTTTTCTCTCTTACTCATCATTAAATTTCTCTATTACATCCCTCTGAAAAGTTCTGCAATTTGAACAGCATTTGTAGCTGCTCCTTTTCTTATATTATCAGCAACTACCCACAAATTTATTCCTTTTTCTGTGCTGAAATCTCTTCTCACTCTTCCTACCAATACCTTATCCTGTCCAGTAGCATCAGAAGCCAATGGATACTCATTAGAATTTACATCATCTACAAGCACCATTCCAGCAAAATTTCCCAGAGCCTCTTTCAATTCTTCCAAGTCAAAATCTCTTTCCAACTCTGCTGTAATAGAAACAGAATGTGAATTCATCACTGGAACTCTTACACAAGTAGCTGTTACAGGAAGGTCTGGTATTCTCAATATCTTTCTTGTTTCATCTATCATTTTTATCTCTTCTTTTGTGTACCCATTCTCTAAAAACTTATCTATGTGTGGAAGGCAGTTATTCACTATTGGGTAAGGATAAGTCTTTGGTTCCTCTCCCCTAAGTCCATTTTCTAAATCTTCTATTCCCTTATGACCGCTTCCAGATACAGCTTGATAAGTACTGTAAATAACTCTTTTTAAACCATATTTTTCTTCTAACACTTTTAGAGGAAGCATACACTGAATAGTTGAACAGTTGGGATTTGCTATTATCCCACTATTTTTAAAGGCTGTCTCAGGATTTACTTCTGGTACTACCAGAGGAACTCCACTTTCCATTCTCCAAGCAGATGAATTATCCACAACCAGTACTCCTTTTTCTGCTGCTATTGGAGCAAATTTCTTACTTATATCTCCTCCAGCTGAAAATAGTGCTATGTCTATATTTCTGTCAAAACTACTCTCTGTAAGTTCTTCCACTGTATATTCTTTACTTTTAAATATCACTTTATTTCCTGCACTTCTCTTTGATGCAAAAAGATAAAGTTCTGTTATATCAAAATCTCTTTCTTCCAATACTTTTAAAAATGTTTTCCCTACTAACCCAGTAGCCCCTACTATAGCTATTCTCATCATTTCCTCCTAAAGTCCAAATTCTACAGCAGCTGACTCTACCGCTCTATTTATTAAATTTCTGTCTACACTGCATGATATACTTATTTCAGAAGTAGTCACCTGATAAAATTCCACTCCAGCACTGCTCAATGCTGAAAAAAATCTTCCTGCTATTCCTGAATTATTTATCATTCCAATTCCCACAACTGATATCATTCCTAAATTATCCTGATACTCTATTTCAATTTCTGGGTATCTGTTTCTTATCTGCTCAACTACCTGATCCAACAGATATTTTTCTCCAAGAGTGCAGCTGAATGATATATCTGTCTTTCTGTCTCTGCTTATATTTTGAGTGATCATATTTATATTCAACCCACAATTATTTATTGTAGAAAATATCTCTGCTATCTTCTCTGCTGAGTAATCTATATTTGAGATTGTTGTTACAATTATTTCATTTGCTATGCTAAGTCCAGTTACTAATTTTTCCTCTAAAGCACTATTTTTTTCCATGATATATGTTCCTCCTGTTTCACTTAAACTTCTTCCTACAAAAATTGGTATATTAAATTTTTTTCCTAATTCCACTGCTCTTGTTTCCATTACTCCTGCACCAAGGTGTGCCATCTCCATCATCTCCTCATATGAAATCTTATCTAGTAATTTTGCATCTTTGTATCTTCTGGGATCTACACTGTATATCCCTTCCACATCTGTATATATTCTACATTCACACCCTAGAGCAGCTGCCAGAGCCACAGCACTTGTGTCTGACCCTCCTCTCCCTAGAGTTGTTATATCTCCATCGTCATTAACTCCCTGAAAGCCAGTTACTATGACAATCTTCCCATCTTTCAGATGATTTTCTATTCTCTCTACATCTATACTTTTTATCTTACTCTTTGTATGAATCCCCATAGTTTTTACATTTGCTTGAGATCCAGTAAGTGATACTGCCTTTTCTCCTTCTGCATTCAATGCTATAGATAAAAGCGTCACTGTCTGCTGTTCCCCAGTTGATAGTAGAGAATCAAGTTCTCTCTGATCAGGATTTGAAGAAATTTCATTAGCCATCTTTATTAAAGCATCTGTTGTCTTTCCCATTGCTGAAGCAACAACAACGATTTCATCATACTTTTCCTTCTTCAGCTTACTGATATATCCAGAAATCGCTTTTATCTTTTCTATTGTTGCTACACTTGAACCACCATACTTTAATACTACTCTCATAAAAAAATCTCCTTTAAAAAATATTTTGTAATAAAAAAAACCAGCAGATTGCAGTCCGCTGGTCGATATTCATCACAAAAAAATTAAAATAAGGCTACTATTAAAATTTTCCATTAGAAAAAAGACTCAACAGAAAGCACAACATTGGTTCCCCAATGACAGTTATACAGATGTTATCTGCATTCCCAAAATCAATTTGTCTGCCTCACAAAACTGAAATTTCGGCAATCTCTCCTTTCACTGTGTTTCATAGCTGGCTAGCTCCACATAGTTACTCTTGTTGATTGCTCCTCAATCTGTTTATTTATTTAAGTGAGATTTTACAACACAATTTAAAAATTTGATAATTCAAAAAATATATATAAAGAGTATAAAAAATATATTATTATTTTTTCCTAAATTGTTATATACTTCTTTAAATATAACTTAAATAATTTGATAGAGGTGCAGAGAACATCAGTAAAAATACTTAGTCTGGCAGACTGTGAGGTATTTTGAAAGGGAACTTTGCCGAAATGAAGGTATCAAGCCCTGATATTTTTGTTGGCAGTATGGAAAATATTTATACTGTTGTCATTGATTTTTATCAATGGAGTGCTGTCTGGAAATAGATTTTTTTTGATGCTTTTTGTTGTCAAAAATTTTTATCACAGCTCTCATGGCTGTGATTTTTTTATTACATAACTTGGAGGTTAGAAAATGAATTTACAAAATATTTTTTTTGATGGTATAGAAGACTCTGAACAATGGCTCATAAGTGTGAGAAGAGAGCTTCATGAGCATCCTGAACTGGACTTTGATCTGCCGGAAACTACTGGTATAATATGCAGATATCTTGATGAAATTGGAATTCCATACAAGACAGGTATCGGAAAAAGCGGTATAGTTGCTGATCTTACAGGGAAAAACAGTAATATTACCATAGCATTGAGAGCTGATATTGATGCTCTTCCAATTCTTGAAAGCACAGGATGTGAGTATTCATCAAAAAATACTGGAAAAATGCATGCATGTGGTCATGATGTTCATACCTCTGTTCTTTTAGGTACTGCTAAAATTTTGGCTGATAAAAAAGAAGAACTTCCATGTAATGTGAGATTTATATTTCAGCCTGCTGAGGAAACTACTGGAGGAGCTGTTCCAATGATAGAAGATGATGTACTTGAAGGGGTAAATTGTATATTTGGACTCCATGTAGATCCTTCTACTGAATCAGGGAAAATAGCTGTTAAATATGGAGCAATGAATGCTTCAGCTACAGATGTAAATATTAAAATTACAGGAAAAAGCTGTCATGGTGCATATCCAAGTGGAGGAGTAGATGCAGTAGTTACAGCTGCTTATGTCATTACAGCATTGCAGAGTATTGTGAGCCGAAATATCGATTCAAGAGATTCTCTTGTATTGACTTTTGGAACTATGCAGAGCGGTACAAAAGAAAATATTGTAGCTCAGGAAGCTTTCTGCTGTGGTACTATGAGAAGTCTTTCAAACTCTGTAAGAGATAAGGCTAAAAAAAGAGTAAATACTATAGTTGAATTGGTAAGTGCTGCCTATGAAGCTAAAGGAGAGGTTTTCTATCGCGACAGTTACAATGCTCTTATCAACCACAATGAGTATGTTGATTTGGTTAAATCTAATGGTGAAAATATTCTTGGAATAGACAAGGTAAAAGTAAAAGAACTTCCTGATATGGGAGTAGAGGACTTTGCATATTTCCTTGAAAAAATTCCTGGTGCTTTTTTTAATTTAGGCGTTGGAAATAGAGAGAAGAAAATCACTGCTCCTCTTCATAATGATAAGTTTAATATTGATGAATCAGCTTTAATTATTGGAGTAAAAATGCAGATAGCTAATATTCTTTCAGCTTATGAAAAATTAAATAAATAGAAAAATTAATTTTTTTAGAAATTGATATTCTTTTTATATAACTCTCTCTTTATTATAAGTTTTTTATAGGAAATATTTGTGATATAATAATTACAAGATAAGACATTAAATAAATATTTTTAAGGGAGATTTTTTATGAAGATACTTTTTGTAGATACAGAAACTGGAGGAATAACTGAAAGATCAGCACTTATTCAACTCTCAGGAATAGTACAGATAGGAAAAGAAGTTGCAGAAGAATTTAATTTCTATATAAAGCCCTTTCCAGGTTCAGAAGTCACAGATGAAGCTTTAAAGATTCAAGGAAGAACCAGAGAAGAAGTTGAAACATACGATTCTGAAGAAGAAGTCTTCATAAAATTTATGAAAATTTTAAATAAACATATTGATAAATACAACAAAGAGGATAAGTTTCTTGTGGGAGGCTATAATGTCAGATTTGATATAGATGTTATCTATAGATTCCTAAAAAGAAATGGAGAAAAATATCTTTTCAGCTATATTCAGGCAACAACACTGGATCCACTTCAATGGATTGCAGCATTGCAGCTTTTGAAAAAAATTCCTGTACTTAAAGATAACAAGCTTGAAACTTGGTGCAATCATTTTGGGATAGAATTGAAAGCTCATGATTCTTTAGAAGATATTAAGGCAACAAAAGCTCTTACCAAAAAAATGATGTTATTAATGAGATAAAAATAAAAAGGGGGAACCCCCTTTTTATTTTATAATATTTTTTATTGCATTGAATACTCTTACATATACAGCTCTATTATTAAATTTCATAGGTTCAATGTCTGGAAAATAAAGATACATTCTCACTATCCATACTCCTATAAAAATTATTCCAAGAAAATATATAATCTTTTTATTCTTATACCCAAGTAAAATAAATGGCACACTCCAGAAAAGAGGGTGATAATAAAATGCTCCTCTTATATCTAAATGAGCAAGGGACATATAGGCTCTTGTCATTCCACATGCTGGACATGGTATTCCAAATATATTGATAAAGAGGCATATGCTTTTATTGAAAAAAACTACCACTAAAAAACTTATAACTGCTCCAATTAATATTACTCCTATAAGTTCTCTATTTTTGGACATAATTCATTTTCCTGATGCTGGATAAGAGCCATTGCTATTATTCCAAAACCAAAAAGACTTAAAAGAAGATAAGCTATACCTTCATTTTTTCCTCCTGCTTTTTCTATCTCTTCTCCCATTCTATATATCCATACGAAATAATATATTCCACATGTAATTATGCTTAAAAATATCATCATCCAACCATTTTTTTCTTTCCCATTATGTTCAGCAAAATCATTGTTAAGATTTACATTCCAAAATAAACTGTAAATTCCACAAGTTACAAATGTTAAAATTATGCACAAAGCTATGTTTCTGTTTTTCACTTTTTCTCTCCTTTTTCTAGTTTTATATTCTAGTATATCGTGTATTCTCAAGGATTGTCAAATTATTATTTAATGGAATTATTTCCTTCCAAAGCTATAACTCCTATTTTGTATCTATATTCCTTCAGATTACCTCTGTTTTTTCTGATAAATCAAAAAGATGGACAAAAGAATTCTTTCTCAGACCTTCTTTTTTATCCATCCTTTTATATAAAACTATTTGTCTTTTTTGCTCATCTCTTTAGATTTGTTTATAGTTTCTATAACTGCTTTAATTATAGCACCTCTAAATCCGTTCTCTTCTAAAGATTTTACCCCAACTATAGTAGTTCCTCCTGGAGAACATACATTGTCCTTTAATTCTCCCGGATGTTTTCCACTTTCAAGGAAAAGCTTTCCACATCCTATAAGAGTCTGTCCTACAAGTTTATAAGCTGCTGCTCTAGGAAGTCCTTCTAACACTGCTGCATCTGCAAGAGCTTCTATAAACATAAACATAAATGCTGGAGATGACCCTGATGCTCCTATTACAGCATCAAAAAGTTCCTCTTTAATCTCTATTGCCATTCCAATTTTTTCAAAAAGTTCCTTAAAGAAATCTTTTTCTTCATCTTCAAGATTCTCATTGAATGAATAAGCTATACATCCTTCCTGTACCATCAATGGAAGGTTAGGCATAGTTCTTACTATTTTGCTGTTTCTATTTTCTGTTTCTTCAAGAATATCTTCCATAGTTATTCCTGGTGCCATTGCCACTAATATTTTGCTGCTGTTGATACTGTCTTTGATTTCATCAATTACATCAAAGTAAATATTAGGTTTTACAGCAAGAAAAATTATGTCACTGTTGTGAATTACATCAAGATCACTTTCTAGAGACTTCACTCCATACTTATTTTCTATCTCTCTTCCTCTTGCTAAATCATAAACACTTATATCACTTATTTCAACCATGAGAGAATTGATTATTCCTTTCAGAAAAGCTTCTCCCATATTTCCGCAGCCGATAAATCCTACTCTTTTCATTTTCATCTCTCCTATTTTATGTATAAAATTAAACTATTTTAGTTCCCAGTTCAATTTCCTTCTCTGGTGTTAAAAGGATACTCTTTGATGCATCTTCTGTTTCTGCACATAAAAGCATGCATTGAGAAAGCTCCCCTCTCATTTTGGCAGGTTCAAGATTTACTAAAACAACTACTATTTTTCCTAAAAGCTCTTCCTGAGTATAATAATCTACAAGACTTGTAACAGTTTGGACAGTATTTTCTCTACCAATATCTATCTGTACTTTATACAATTTATCAGCAGTAGGTACTTTTTCCACATGAACTATTTTTCCAACTCTCATTTCAAGTTTAGCAAAATCTGAATATTTGATTGTCTCCATATCTCATCCCCCACAAATATACTATTTATCTATATATATATTAAATCTGTCAGTGATTTCCTTTAATTTGTCAAATCTATTCATAACATTTTCCTTGTCTTCCATTCCAAGCTTTACTAGAAGGGCATTTATTAAAACTATTCCTGGAACAAAAGTATATGCTTTTTCACCATTTTTAGTAGTCAGTACAAGATCAGATATATTTCCCAGTGTTGAATCTTTTTTATCTGTTACTGTAATTACTTTATTTCCATGCTCTTTAAAAAAATCTGTTACCTGACATGTAAAATTTGTATATGGATGGAAAGAAATTGTAAACAGTAAATCTTCCTTTTGTGAATAAAGAAGTTTATCAGTAAAATCAGATGCACCTGATATCATCAATTCTACTCCCTCTCTAAATTCTTTCAGCATAAAATAAAGATAATATGCAAGAGCATATGATCCTCTAGCCCCTAATACGTATAGTTTTCTACTGCTCTTTATCCATTCTACAGCCTGATCTAAAGATTTTTCCAATTCTACTATATCCATTTCCTGAAGAAGCTCTATATTAGTATCAATAATATCTTTGATTATATTACTTCCAGTAGCTGCCTCTCCTATACTATTTTTAAGACCTTTCATATATGATGTCTCTTTTTCTACTTCCTTTTGGAATATCTTTTGAAAATCCGGATATCCCTTAAACCCAAGATTTTTTGAAAATCTTGTGATAGTAGCCGGACTTGTTTCTGTTTCTATTGCTAATTGATTTATTGAAATGAAAGATATTATACTTTGATTATATTTGATATAATCAGCTATTTTCTTAAAACTTTTACTGAAGCTTTCATAATTTCCATCCAAATAATTTAGTATTTTTTTCTTCATAGTTTTTCCCCTCTTATTTAAATGATTTTATTTTAATTATAAACTATAATTTATATAAAAGCAAAGTAAAATATTATAATTTTTTCACAAACTTAGGTAATTTACCTTTCATTTTTTCTAAGTTTTTTATACATATCAGTCTAATACCAAAAGAAGTACAAAAACTCTTTATAATTTTTTATTAATTTTTTAAATAAATATTTAAAATAAAAAACAGACAGCTCTTAAATAGAAATATAAATTTCTGGCTGCCTGTTCTAGATAATTTTTATTTATGCTTTTACCTTTTCAAATTTCTGAGCCTCTGCTCCCTCTAAAATTTCTCCTTCACTTTTGGCAATTACTAAAGTACACACAGCATCTCCAGTAACATTTACAGTAGTTCTGAACATGTCCACAAATCTATCTATTCCCATTACAAGACCAATTCCTTCTAGAGGAAGTCCTACCTGCACAAGGACCATTCCAAGCATGATTACCCCTACACCAGGAACTCCAGCTGTTCCTATAGAAGCAAGAGTTGCTGTCAGTATTATAGTTATATAATTTCCCATTGTTAAATCAATGCCGTATATCTGAGCTATAAATATTGTAGCCACTCCCTGCATAACTGCTGTTCCATCCATGTTGATTGTATTCCCAAGAGGAATAGTGAAAGATGAAATACTCTTAGATACTCCAAATCCTTCCTGCATACATTTCAAAGAAGATGGAAGACATGCACTGCTTGATGCTGTAGAAAATGCTACCATCATTGTTGAAGAGAATTTTTTAAAGAATTTTATTGGGTTGTATTTTCCTATTAACACAAGTATTCCTTGATAAGTAACCAAACAATGTACAAGAAGAATTATAACAACACCTATGAAATATTTAAATAATGGAAGTATAGCTGAATATCCCATAGTGGCAAAAGTTTTAGAAATCAGCCCATATACCCCCAATGGAGCAAAGAGCATTATTATTTCAACAAGTTTTAAACTTATATTATTTCCTTCTTCAAATAGTTTTTTTATTCCAGCTGCCTTTTCTCCAAGAAGCGATAATGCTACTCCTAAAAGAATTGCAAATACTATTATCTGAAGCATATTTCCTGTTGCCAAAGCTTCAACTGGGTTTATAGGAATCATATCTAAAAGTATATCTACAAATGGTTTGCTCTCAGCAACTTTTACTGACCCTACTGCTATATCTGATACTCTTACACCAAGCCCAGGATTTATTATGTTTCCTCCTATCAGTGCCAGAGTTACTGCTGCTGCTGTAGTTCCAAGATAAAAAGTAAGAGTTTTTATTCCTACTCTTCCCAGCTTAGTTATATCTTCTATCCCTGCTGCTCCCACTACAAGAGAACAAAGAACTAGAGGTACCACTACCATTCTGATCGCTCTTACAAATCCGTTTCCTAAAAAGTGAAATAAAAATCCTATCAAATATGTTTTAACAAAAGCATTTTCCCTCATTGGGTAAAGAATCAGCCCTGTTGCCATTCCTAACAGAAGTGCTATAAATATTTTGTTGGTTAAACTTATTGTTTTGGTACTTTTCATAAAATTCCTCCAGATATATTTAAAATTATTTTTTATTTTTATTTTTTTAGAAAATTTTATTTTAAAAACATTTTAATTATACTACATATTTTCTTTTTTTCAAGTATTTTTTAAAAATATTTTTTCTTTTATGATAAAAATAAAATTATTTTATCATTAAAAATAAAAAAAATACACCTTAATTTTAGATGTAATATATTTTAGTTATTTTATTTTTATAGGTTTTGTCAAAACTTTTGCTCGAAATATCCTATTATAAATACAAAAATCCCCAATAATTGCATATCAGGGATTTTTTAATTTTATTCTTTTTTATGTGAAAAATTTTTTATACTATTGTTGATTTCTTATATGCCCCTTCAGAGCCAAATACATTGATAATTTTAGTTTTGTAATAGGCTTTCATTTCTTCTTTAGCTGCTCCTAAATATTTTTTCAAATCAAATTCTTCTGGTTTTTCTGCCAAAGCTTTTCTCAATGCTCCTGTAAAAGCTAGAGAACCATCTGTACTGACATTAATTTTAGCAACAGCTGATCTTGTAGCTTTTCTTAATTCTGTATCTGGTATTCCAATAGCATCTTTTATTATTCCACCATATTGTTTTATCATTTCAATATATTGCTTTGGTACTGCTGAAGAACCATGAAGAACTATTGGAAATCCTGGTATCTTTCTTTCAATTTCTGCCAATACCTCTAACTTTAATTTAGGATCATCTCCTGGTTTAAACTTATGAGCTCCATGAGAAGTTCCTATGGCGATGGCAAGAGAATCAACTCCTGTTTGTTTAACAAAATTTTCTACTTCCTCAGGTCTTGTAAATTCATGTTTTTCTACTTTTTTTCCCTCTTCTACTCCTGCTAATACCCCAAGTTCAGCTTCTACTGTGACATTTTTTAAATGAGCATACTCTACAATTTCCCTTGTTTTAGATATATTTTCAGCAAATGGGTAATGAGAACCATCAAACATTACAGATGAAAAACCAAGATCTATACATTTTTTTGCCATTTCAAAATTTGAACCATGATCTAAATGCAATGCTATTGGAATCTCTGACCCTGATGCTTTTACATAGTCCACTGCCCCTTTTGCTATCAAGGGTATCATTGTTGCTCCTATATATTCTATAACCTCTTTTGAACATTGAAGTATCACTGGCGACCCTGTTTCTGCACAAGCTTCTATTATTGCCAAAGCCTGTTCTAAATTATTAAAATTGAAAGCTGGAACTGCATATCCATTTTCATTAGCTTTCTTAAACATCTCTCTAGTGTTTACCAGCCCTAATTCTTTATAATTATAAGACATTTCCCCTCCTGATTAAATAATTCAGCAATCTTCCTATTTTCTATTTAATAAAATTTCCACAGCTTCTTTTAATGTTGTTACTTCTCCTACATTTCCCGGAAAAATAATATATGGTATCATTGGGAATTTGCTCTCTGCTCCTGTCTGCCAAACTGGTATTCCTGGACATATCTGCCCCAGCACATTGGCTTTTCTTACTTGAAGAGCCTTTGTTCCCACATCACTGGAAGTTATTCCCCCTTTTGCTATTACAAAAGCTGGAGTTACTTTAAGTTTTCCAACTAAAGACTGCACTGCATCAGAAATTTTTACAGAACGTATAAGAGCATCTTCCTTAGTGTCATTTTCCACAACAAGCAATTTTCTTTTTGTATATACTACAACTGTTTTTCCAGAAGATATCAACTCTTCCTCAGTTTTTAGTGTATTCTCTATCTCTTTTTGAAAAGCTGCTTCATCAAGTACCAGATCAGAATCAAATTCCATAAAAACAAGATCCTTCAATTTTTTCAATTCCTCTACCTGACTTGTTGTTTTTTGAGTATGTGAACCAACTACAATTATTCCTCCATTTTTTGTTTCTTTAACTACCATATCTTTTCTTGTAAGAAGAGGTTGATCAGAAATTCCACCAATAACTTTAACAATCGCTGCTGCTACACGAAACATGAAATTCTTCCCTTGTTCCATTGCTTTATACAAAGCTATTACAAAAACTTTTAAGTCGCAGTAGTCCACTGCATTGACTACCACTTTTCCAAAATTTTCCACTTTTAATAGCTTTTCTGTTATTTCATCAATTTTAATTCCACGAAGTTCTTCCAAAGAAATACAAGTTACTTCATCAGCCTGATACTTTCCTTCTGTTTTTTCCTCAATATATTCACATAAATTTGAAGATGTATATCCAAATGTTTTATCCTTAGCAAATTCTGTCTGCCCTGCTGGTACTAAAAGATTTTCATTTTTAACATAGTGAATATTTCCTATGGTAAATCTTCCTCCCTCTTTAAAAAATGGACACATAATCTCACCATCTACATGTTTTGCCTCATCGGCTTCAAACCCTTTACGAAGCAGTTCTGTTTCTAAGGGATAATGCCCTCTTAAAGTGGAGTCTCCTCTGCTTATAATCATATATTCTTTCTTAGTTTCTTTAGAAATCTTATTTACATTCTGAATTATCTCTGTATGACATTTTGTAGTCTGCTCCACAGTAAATCCTCTGGAATTAGTTAATATATAGAAGAGTTTCCCAGCTTCATTAAATCCTTCACGAATACTCTCTTCTGACCAGTCTGTATATACAGACACATCATGCACTGTCTGTACTCCAGTAGGGTCATCATCTAAAACAATGATTTTTTTCTCATTTTTTTCTACGCATTCTAAAAGCTGTTTATTTAGTTCTTCTTCATTCATTGATTTGTATGAGTCTAATATTTCAATCCCCAGTGCAATCTCTTTCATTCTTTTTCCCCCTACATATTCAGCATTTTTCTTACTTCATCTGGCGTCATTGCTTCTTTATCCATTGCATGAAGAAGTTTCACTACTTTTTCTACCAATGGAACATTAGTATCTACTCTAGTTTCTGGATCTAAATAGTCACTGTCTTCAAAACCAATACGTACTGTCTTAGCTCCCAGTCCAAGAGCCCCTGCTATAATTCCAAAATCTTTTCTATGAGCATGTGTAATTCCCCATATTGCATCCTTTGGAATAAAATTTACCATTGCCATTAAAGCTTCTGGTGTTCCTGGAGCTTCCCCAGGATGACCAAGTACAACACTGAATAAAAGCGGCATCTTCATATTATATTCTTTGCAAAGCTCTGTTGTTTGATGTGTATGTCCTATCTCAAATACTTCTATCTCTGGTGTTTTACCTGTTTTTATAATTTCTTCTATACAATATTTTACTTCTGGAATAGGGTTGCAGTAAACTGCATTTCCAAGATTTGTAGATCCTACATTTAAAGAACAAGCTTCAACTTTATCATAGTATAAAGGGGTGCAACGTTCCTCTATAGTGAGATTAGATATTCCCCCAGTTGATGCTTGAATAATAATATCTGATTCAGCTCTTATTAATTCTACTGTCTCTTTCAATACAGTAAGATCAGGTGTCAAACTTCCATCTTTCTCACGTACATGAAGGTGAACCATTGCTGCTCCTGCCTTTGCACATTCAATTACATCTTTTGCTATTTTTTTGGGATCTATATGTTTATCCGCAGCAGAAACTGGTGCCACAGAAATTAATACTTTATTTGTCATTTTTTCCTCCTGATCAATTTTTATTCATATAATACTTGAGCTATTACTACTAATGGTTCCTCTCCCTCACAAGCTATGCTGTGAGTATCTCCCGGCATTGCCCCAATAATATCTCCAGCTTCTAAATGCTGTATTTCTCCATTGACAATATGTGTAGCTTTCCCTGATACTACCACCATTGTTTCCATTTCTTTTTCATGAGTATGCATTCCTATACTTACTCCTGAATTAAGTGTATGACGTACGTATGCTCTCCCTTTTCCCAGCATTTCATCTGGAGCATTTAAAAGTTTTTCCATCATTACAATTCCTTCTCCACCCATACAATGTTCTATTGGTATAGGTTTTATTTCTTTTGCTTTTCTATAAATCATAATATTCTCCTCTATCCCAAAAATAAAAGCGGACTTCAAGTTAAAGCCCGCTTTCCAGGCCGCATTATTTTCGCGGCTATTTTTTATTTTTCCCAGTATTTATAGTGTTTTTCAACTATTTCATGGATTTTTTCTGCTTGTTTTTCTCTGAACATTTCAATTATTTCTCTATGAAGTGCTATAAAGTCTTCTTGATGCCCATGATCTAAAATATATTCATTTGCAACTATACGACTGGATTTTGTGATTTTATCTACATAATATCCTATGCTTTCCAGAAGACGATTATCTAATATTCCTACAATAACTGCATGGAATTTTACATCAGCTTCAAACATTTCCTGTGATGATGGAGTCTCTTTATTAATCTTTTCCTCCATCTTTGCCAGTTCATCTTCCAGCTGTTTGAAATCTTCTTTAGTCATTCTTTTCATAGCTTCCTGAAAAATTCCCACATCAATTACTTTTCTCAGTTCTACTATCTGCTCTTTAGAATCTTTTTGTAAAATAATTCCATACAAGATTGGATACAGCATCTTATCATCATAACCTTGGCGTATATATGTTCCATCTGCACGTCTTATTTCCAAAACTCCATAAGCTTCTAAAACTTTTATTGCTTCACGTACAGAATTTCTTCCTACTCCAAATGATTCACACAGCTCCACTTCAGTAGGAATTTTATCTCCAGGTTTCAATTCTCCATTAATAATTGCATTTGTAATTTGATCAGTTATCCGTTCCACCACTGACTTATTAGCTAATGAAACTGACATAAATTTATTCTCTTTCATTATTATTACTACCCCTTCTATATAACATGCCTATAGTTAAGTATATAACAAACTTAATTTTTATGCAATTATTATATTAAACATGTTGTCAGCCAAGGAACAAATGTAATAATTAAAAGTGCTACTAAAGACATTATTAACAATGGAACCATCTTACGACAAATTACTTCAAATTTGACCTTACCTATATCAGCCGCGACATAAAGATTTGGTCCTACTGGAGGTGTAACCTGTCCAATTGATAAGTTCAATACTAAAATTACTCCTAAATGAACTAGATTAATATCTAATGCTCTTGCTATTGGAAGAATTATTGGTACAATTATGTAAAGTGCACTTGTGTTATCCATAACACATCCTGCCATTAAGAATACAACATTTATTATTAGAAGCATTACATATTTATTTGTTGTAAATCCTATTGCCAATTCTGTTAATTGAGTTGCAATTCCCTGTTGTGTCAATATCCAAGAGAAAATTCCTGCATTCATTATAATCAACAGAATAATTCCAGTAGTTTTTGCTGTACTGAATAATGTTTCTCTTAAAGCTCCAAAAGTTAGTTCTTTATATACGAATTTTCCTACAATAAAACTATATATTACAGCTACTGCTGCTGCTTCTGTTGGTGTAAAGAAACCTGAGTAGATACCACCTAGCACAATAACTGGACTTAAAAATCCTGGCAGTGTTCCCCAGAAAATCTTCATAATTTCCTGTCTAGTTGCTTTTGGCTTATCCCCTTTCCAGCCATTCTTTTTAGAATAAATAAACACAGTCAGACAAAGCATCGCTGCAAATATTATTCCTGGAACTATTCCTGAAAGAAACAGATCACTTATAGATTCCCCAGTAATCATTCCATAGATTATAAATGTAATACTTGGTGGAATTACAGTTCCCAATGACCCCGATATTGCTGATAATGCACTTGAAAATCCTTTGTCATATCCCTGCTTTACCATTGCTGGTATTAAGATTGATCCCATTGCAGCTACTGTAGCTGTTCCTGATCCTGATATTGCAGCAAAGAACAAAGCACTTATAACTGCTACATACCCAAGACCTCCATGAATAGGACCCATCATACTATCTGCAAGATTAATAAGCCTTTTTGAAATTCCTCCTTTGTCCATCAATACTCCTGCCAGTACAAATAATGGAATTGTAAGCAGTGAGAATTTCTGTACAGTTGCCTGCATCATTGAAGGAATTACTCCTAATGGCGATCCTGTAGCCATCAAAGTCAAAGCACTTGATAGCCCCAAAGAGATAGAGATAGGAATATTTAAAAATATAAAAACCGCTAATGATATAAATAATATTGCTGCTGCCATCTATTTATTCCCCCTTTCTCTTAGCCTGTTCTTCAGGATCTTTACTTATAGCTGCCTCATACTGAATCATTCTGATGATAGAAAATACTGCTGATAATGGAATTGCCAGTCCTATCAGCCAGCTTGGCATCTCTAAAACTCCAGTAAGCAGTCCATATTTATATTGTCTATACACCATAACTGTTCCCCAAACGACCCAGATACCATAGTTTGCACAGCAGATAATCAGACGGAACCAGGCATGTACTACTCTTGTGTTTCCTCTAAATTTATCTGTTATATAGGCAAATCCCATATGAGAGTCTGTTTTAAAAGCACTTGCTGCTGCCAGGCAACATACCCATACAAACATTGTTGTTACCAACTCTTGACTGAATGACATATTGAACCAAGTAATTTTACGTGAAAATACATTCATAAATGTTACCACTGCCATTACTACCAGGGCTATGGAACATAAATATTCTTCGAAATTATCCCAAAATTCTTTTAAGAAACCTTGTGATTTACTCATAACAATATCCTCCTCCTATTATTTGCCCTGGAACAGATTGATAACATCTGGTCCTACCACATCTACATACTTAACAAAAATTCCTGCACAAGCTTCTTTAAATTCCTGTCTCTCTTCATCTGTCAATCTTGCAAACTTTGTACCATTCTTTTCCAGATTTTCTATGATTGAAGATTCATTTGCTGCAAGGTAATCATTTCCCCATTGAAGAGCTTCTGCTGCACTTTCTTGAATAATTTTTGCATCTTCAGGTGATAATTTTTCCAATGTCTTATTGCTTATTACCCAAATATTTGTGTCACGAACTCCATCCCATAACAATACATTTGACTGAACCTCAGCAAATTTTGATGAATTGAAAACTGCAATTGGATTTTCCTGTCCATCAATAGTTTTCTGCTGAAGGGAAGTATATACTTCTGAGAAGTCCATAGCTGTTGGATTTGCCTTAAAGTAATCTCTGTATAAATCTATAAATACATTTGCCCCTGGAACACGAATATTCATTCCTTTTAAATCTTTAGGTGAATGTATCTCTTTATTACTTGAAATCTGTCTAGATCCTGCATTATTTATTCCTAGCATTGTCATTTCTAAATCATTGCACCATTTATTTATTTCATTTTTAGCTCTTTCACTGTTTACAAATCTAACTAAATCCTCTGTTGAATCAAATAGAAATGGAAGCCAGAAAGCATAAAATTTTGGATTATAGTTTGCAATATTTGCTGGTGCACATGCATGAATATCTATATTTCCTGCCTGAACTAATTCAATGGCCTTAGTTAAATCTCCCCCAGAAAGTCCGCAGTTTTGATAAATTTCAATACGAATTCTTCCATCCGATTTTTTATCTACATATTTTTGAAACTCTTTTGCTGTTAAATCACTAATAGATTCTGGCTGTTGTGTATGAGTCATACGAATGATTATTTTCCCATCCTGAGAACTGTCTCCACATCCCATTAAGGAAAAAAGCATTATTCCTGCTGCTGCTATTGAGAAAATCTTTGTTAATTTTTCTTTAAACATTTCTATTTCCTCCTAGTTTTTATTTATTCCCTATTTTATCATTCCTTTTGCTATTAATGCATCTCTCAAAGCTGGAGCTCCATATCTAGGACTTGATGCAACCATTTTACCATATTTTTCTCTGATTATGTCTTCACAATATGCCATAGACCCTTGAGCAAATAGTATAACATCTGCTTCATCAGCTACTTTACCTGCATATTCTGTCATCAATGTTTTAAATTGTTCTTGGTCTAAACCGAATGCTCCGTCTACTAGACAATCTATTAATTCAACGTGTTTATTCATTTCTCTTGCTACACGCTTTATAGTATTTTTTGTTGGTTCAAGTGTTGTAGGAAGTGTTGCCATAACTACAATCTTATTTCCATTTCTAACTGCATCTCTGCACATTTCTTCATCTATTCTTAAAATTGGAATTCCTGTATACTTAGCAACATCCTGTGCTGAATCTGCTACTTCTCCTACTGAAGAGCAGATGTTTAAAACTGCATCTGCCCCTGCACTTATTGCCTGCATATACATTCCTATCAAACGAGCTGCTGGAGCTGGAGTTACATATCCTGCTGCTCTTACATCTGCCAATATACTTGGATCCTGATATGATAAAATTTCTGTTCCCTCTGGAAGTACTTTTCCTACTTCTTCCTCTACTAATTCTATTAATTCTGGTGTAGTACTTGTATAAACTAAAGCTACTTTCATATAATCCCCCTATTTTTTCCATCCTTTGTATAACGTAGGATGTTTAATGTTGATAATTGTATTATACTCCCTTTTTATTTTTTTGTAAATAGTGTTTTTAAAAAAAAATAATTGTACTATTTAAATTCATATAAAACTTTTTTAGCATTAAAATTTTAAAATTATCAAACCTTATCTCCAGGCTATTTTTAGAATACAATTCAAATTAAAATATCTATTCAATTTAATTATATAAAAAATGAGAGTGTTATATTAGGATAAATTCCTATTATTTCATCTCTCATTCTTTACTTATTCGATATTGCTTTTGTATTTAACTTTTTCAAGGACAAGTTTTATTCCCTCTATCCTTAGAATTTTTACTTTGTCCCCAATTTCTAATTCTTCATCAGACTTTCCTATCCAATGTTTTCCATCAAAATAGATTTCATAATTTCCATTTGGAGCTATTCCTTTTACTTCAACAATACTTCCAATTATACGGTCTACACTGCCATCTTTTTTTTCAAGCATCTTTTTAGAAAATTTTCTAGTTGATGCAAGAAGTACAGCTGATAATATCACGAAGAAATATCCTTGATACAATCCACTGTCTACTGCCATAGAAAAGAATATGGTAATAGCTGCTGCCAAAGCAAACCAAATAGAAATAAGCCCTGGAACTATAAGTTCCACCACTGCAAAAAATACTGCTCCTGCCAGCCAGTATACTGCCATACGTATCCCCCCTATTCAGCTTTTTGTTGTTCTTCACCTGCGTTTTCGGTATCTTTCTCTTCTACATCTTTTTTAACTTCTTTATCTTTAGTTAAAAGTTTTTCTATTTTCTTTACTCTTCTATCTACTTCATTGATTCTATATTCCAATGAATTTAATATCCAAAATTGAAAATGACTTGCTCTCTGTGCTTCATAAAACATCCATATAAGTTTGAATATTCCTAAAAGTACAGCTACCTCTAAAGTTAAAAATAATGTTATCTTTTGAAGTACTACTCCCAAGATAAGAAGAGCTATTATCAATACAACAAACAAAAGGTTTATTATCTTATGTTGTGAATTATTTGCTCCTCCAATTTGCCCAACGATACTTCTGATTCTTTCTTTCTCCTTCTGAAATTCATCTAATTCTTCTCTAAATTGCGCTTCTTTTTTTGGCAATAAAATCACTCCCTCTGTATATAAGATAATTTGCTATACTCCCCAATCTCTAGGATATCTAAATTCCATTCCCATAGTTCTTTTTGATACCTTAGCTATTGTTGGTAGTTTTCTTTTATATTGTGAAAGTTTTATTTTTTTAATTATTTTTTCTACAGTATCTTTTAGAAATCCTTCTTGAATTATCTCTTCTGGAGTCATTCTTTCATCTATAAGTCTGTACAATATTTCATCTGCCATCTTGTATGAAAATCCAAGTTCCTGCTCATCAGTTTGCCCTTCCCAAAGATCAGCACTTGGTTTTTTCTCAATAAGTTCTCTAGGAACTCCCATATGTTTTGATAAGTTCCATACATGAGTCTTGTATAAATCTCCAATAGGATTTACTGCTGAAGCTGAGTCTCCAAATTGTGTACTGTACCCCAGCATTATTTCTGTCTTATTTGAAGTTCCCAGTACTAAAGATTTTTCTTTAGCTGAGTGATCAAAAAGTATAGACATTCTTTCCCTTGCCATTTTATTTCCTTTTCTAAGACTATTCATATCTGGATCTAAAGCAAAGTAAGCATCTACCATAGGTGTTATCTCAATTTTTTTGCTTCTTATTCCAGAAGCTTTTACTACAAGCTCAGCATGTTCTACACTTTCTTTACTTGAAGTTTTATATGGCATCATTATTCCCAAAACATTTTCAGGTCCAAACGCTTTTGCTGCAAGAAATGCTACAAGAGCTGAGTCTATTCCTCCAGACAACCCTAATACCACTTTATTAAACCCTACTTTTCCTACTTCTTCCCTCAAAAAATTGACTAGTGTTTCCTCTAAAACATTCAAGTCTATATTTAGTTTTTCCATTATTCCTCCATTACTTGTCCAAACCAAATTTGCTCAATCTACAGTTTCTGTAATCTCTAAGGACTGTATATGCTGCCTGCTGTATATTAAGACTTTCCCCTTTATTGAACATTTTATTTCTAAGTGCTATCTTTTCAAGAATTTCTCCCATGATCTCACTTTTATCCTCATCTAAAAGTTTATATCTTTCTTTAAGAATATTCCATAATCCATATTTAATCATTTTTGAAATCAAAATACAAGAAATATCTTCTATAGGAAGTATTTCATCCCTGATTGCTCCAGTTATTGCCAGATTTTGCCCTACTTCATCACTTTCAAATTTAGGCCATAAAATTCCTGGAGTATCTAACAGCTCCAATCCCTCTTTTATTCTTACCCATTGTTTTCCTTTAGTGAAGCCTGGTTTATTTCCAACTCCAGCACTGCTTTTTCCAACAATTCTATTAATAAGTCTAGATTTTCCAACATTTGGTATACCTACTACCATCAGTCTTGTATTTACTTTTCTCAAACCTTTAGCTTTCATTTTTTCTTTTTTTTCAGCTGATACTTTATCTATAATAGAATAAAGTGCTTTTATATTAAAACCTGTTTCAGCACTTATTTCAAGAACTTCATCAGCCAGATTATTTTCTTTAAAATATTTTTTCCAGTATATTATTTCTGATTTTTCTACAAGATCAGATTTATTTAAAACTATAACTCTTTTCTTATTTTTAGCAAAAACTGAGATATCTGGATTTTTACTAGACAAAGGTATTCTTGCATCTACCACTTCTAAAACGATATCTATCAGCTGCATATTTTCTTTTATCAGGTCTTTTGTTTTTTTCATATGACCTGGATACCAGTTTATTTTTGTCATTGACATGATTTACACTACTCCCTTAAATTAATCTTCTTGCCCCTTGATAAGAAGAACTATCTCACCTTTTATTGGATTTTTGGCAAGTCTTTCTATAAGCTCTGTAGTTGTTCCTCTCAGTATTTCTTCATAGATCTTTGTAATCTCTCTTATAATTACTACTTCTTTTACTCCCATAAACTGCTCTATATCTCTCAGAGTTTTCTCTATTCTGAAAGGAGATTCATATATTACTATTGTTCTTTCTTCCTCTGCCAGAGCTTTTAAAAGTGTCTGTCTTCCTTTTTTCTTAGGAAGAAAACCTTCAAAACAGAATCTTCTCATAGTTATTCCTGCTGCTGAAGCTGCTGCTGTTAAAGCACTTGCTCCTGGAATAGGGACTACTCTTATTCCCTCATTATGAGCTGCATCTACCAACTCATAACCAGGGTCCGATATACATGGTGTCCCTGCATCTGTTACCAGTGCAATTTCTTTTCCCTCTTTTAATAGATTTATTATATTTGCAATTTGATGCATCTTTGTATGTTCATCATATCTATATACTGTATTTTCTATTTCATAATGATTCAGGAGCTTTCTTGTAACTCTCGTATCCTCAGCAAAGATGTAGTTTACCTCTTTTAGAGTACGAACAGCCCTGAAAGTCATATCCTCAAGATTACCTATTGGAGTTGCTACTATATAAAGCATATTTTTCACCTTTCTACTTACTGTTTTCTTTATTCAGAAGAAGTCCTTTAAGTATTCCTACTGCTGTATCTAATTGTACATCTTTGTGTTGAGCATATTTTTCTGCTTCTTCTTCGCCTTTAATTTCTTTTATTATCTCTTTTTTATTTTCTTTTGTTCCAGCTTCATCTATGTTAGTTACCATACTATCAAAAAGCATATATCCTTCTTTTTCTTCTACTACTACATCTGGCTCTATTCCTTTTCCATGGATAGATATTCCACTTGGAGTATAGTATTTAGCAATAGTAAGTTTCATTCCATCTCCATCTGGTAATGGAATAAGAGTTTGTACACTTCCTTTACCGAAAGATTTTTCTCCTACCAGTATACCTCTTTTATTATCTTTTATAGCCCCAGCTACAATCTCAGATGCAGAAGCACTTCCTCCATTGATAAGGATAACAAGTGGGAAATCTCCATAATATTTACCCTCTCTGTTAGATACTTGTTCAGCTCCCTCTTTAGATTTTACGCTTACTACTCTTCCTTCTTTTAGGAACATAGAAGATATTTTTATAGCTTGATCCAATGCTCCGCCTGGATTGCTTCTCAAGTCAAACACAAGAGCTTTCATATTATTCTTCTGTAAATCTTCCATAGCTTTTTTCACATCTGGATATACATTTTCTCCAAATTGAGTAAGTCTTAAATAACCAATTTTATCATCAAGCATTCTGTGTTTTACATATTTAAGTTCAACAACAGCTCTTTCTATTTCTATATCTTTAGTTTCTTTTGTAGCTTCTCTATACACTGTTACTTTTACTTTTGTATTAGGTTCACCTTTAAGTTTTTTTACACTTTCTTCACTTGTAAGTTTATATGTAGCTTCACCATCAATAGCTATTATTTTATCTTTTGGTTTCACTCCAACTTTAAAAGCTGGTCCATCTTCTATGGGAGATACTACTGTAAGAGGTTCATTAACTCTTTTTTGTACTACCATTCCAACACCTACATAAGTCCCTTTCAAATCTTCTTTGAAACTTTCCAGTTCACTTTTAGTAAAATAATTTGAATGAGGATCATCTAAAGATTCCAACATTCCTTTTACTGCACCTTGAAGGAGGATTTTCTTATCTATTTTCTTTTCACCTACATAATTTTCATTAAGTATATCCATAATATCAGAAAGTTCTTTTAACTCTCTTATGTTTGAAAGAAATCCACTTTTATCTTCATTTGCTGAAAAACAATTAGAGAAAATAATCATTGAAAATAACAGCACTATTACCTTGTTCTTAAACAATTTTTTCATACAGCTCCTCCTAAATTCCTACCATTTTCCACGGTCCCATCTATATCTATATTTTTTTTGTTTTCAACTTTAAGTCCAAATATTGATATATACTCTACATTTCCCTTTGTTCCTGTTATTGGAGAAAAATCTAATCCTTCAATAAAAAAGCCATTCTTTTCTCCCTCTTCAATAACTTTTTTCACAGCTTCTGCATGGTGCTTAGTATCTTTTACTATTCCACCTTTTTCTATATATTCTCTGTCTGTCTCAAATTGAGGCTTGATCAATGCCATGAGTTTAGTCTCAGGGTGACAGAACTTTACCAAATGTTCCAATACCTTTGTTATAGATATAAAGGAAACATCCATTACTATATAATCTACTCTCTTATTCTCCAAATCCTTTTCTGTTAAATCTTTTATATGAGTATTTTCTATTGATTTTACTCTTTTATCATTTCGAAGCTTCCAGTCCAGCTGATTAGTTCCAACATCCATCGCATATACAAATTCAGCTCCATTTTGAAGCGAGCAGTCTGTAAATCCTCCAGTTGAAGCTCCTACATCCAATATTATCTTCCCAGTGAAATTAAGTTCAAAAACCTGCAAGGCTTTTTCAAGTTTCAAGCCTCCTCTGCTCACATATTTAGACATTTCTCCTTTGATTCTTATAACAGGATCTTTATCCAGCTTTATGAGAGTTCCACTCTTGTCTATTTTTTTGTCATCTACTATTACCAGTCCAGCCATTATAGCTCTTTGAGCTTTCTCCTTGCTTTCAAAAAAACCATTTTTCACTAAGAGAATGTCTAATCTCTCTTTCATTTTCCACCTCTAAAAATATCGTCTATTTATCTTCATTTTTTTTGAAAATAACATTGTCATCAAAATATGGAAGAAGAGGACTTTCAAGCATTATATTTTTGAACCCTTTTCTATCTACCATTCTTTTTAATTTTTCTGTTTCTCTTACCCTTTGGATAAAGAAATTATCTCCAATTGGAATTTTTTTATTTTTCTTATAATAATTTATAAGCTGTTTTGTATTTTTTAGATTGAGCTCCTGTTTAGCTCTCTTTAATCTATCTTTTACAACTCCCTGAGTACAATTCAATTTCTCAGCTATCTCTTCAAGCTGAGCTCCCTGAGCCATAAGTTCAAGTATTTTATCAGCACCTATAGGATTTATTCTATGATACTTTGCAGAATACATATCTGCTCTGTGAACTATATGAGCTTCTTTACTGTTTGGCTGTATTTTTCCCCACTTCCCATGGTGAGATAATACTATATGAATTATATTTTTTCTTATAGCATCATTAAGCTCTGCTCCAATAATCTCTTCTACCTCTTTTAATACTCTGTCTGCTTCCTTTGTTATATACTCAGGTTTTTTAAGCATCATCTGTGAATGTGAAAATTTTTCCTCAGTTTTTCTGATACTTCCTTTGCTGAGATCATGGATTATTATTCCCACTGTCATTGCAAAAAAATCTACTCTCTGTTTTGCTTCAGAAAAATTTTTATAGTCTCTTTTGAGTTCATCGATAGATATTTTTAAGACATCATAGGTATGAGTTGATACTTTCACACCCTGGTCATCAAAAAGTTCCAAATCTTTTACCATTTCTGATTCTAAAAGATTTTCTATGAATTCCAATGCTTTCTTATTTTTTTCCTGCATCTATTTTTTCCTCAATTCTTTTAATTAAATTTTCTCCTTTTAAACCGAACTCTTCCAAAAGTTCTCCCCGCTTTCCATGTGGCACGATTCCATTTTCTATTGCTATTTTATTTATCAGTTTTTTCTTCCCCATTTCATTAATAAAATCTAGTATGCTGCTTCCAAATGAATTTTTTTCGTAAGCTTCTTCCATAACAAAAATATTATCATATTTATCCAGATTGTCCAATAAGTATTTTTCATCAAAAGGTTTTATTGAGGCCGCACTTACTATTGTTCCATCAATTCCTTTTGATTTTAACTGCTCATCTATACTTAAAATCTCTTTCAGCATACTTCCTGTTGCTATAAAAAGATATTTTTTCCCTTTTTTTATCTCTTTCCATTTACCTATCTGAAACTTTTCATCATTTTCCAACAAAAAAGATATCTCTCTAGGTATTCTTATCATCATAGGTCCATCATTAAAATCTTTTGAGATTTCCAGAGCCTCTACAAGTTCATCACAAGTAGTAGGAGCAATGACTGTATAATTAGGTATAGAAGTAAACATAGAAATATCATAAAGTCCATTATGAGTTTTTCCGTCTTCTCCTACAATACCTGCCCTGTCTATTATGAATCGAACTGGTAGTTTTTGAATGGAGATATCGTGAATAAGCTGGCTGAATCCTCTCTGCATAAAAGTAGAATAAATTGCTACATATGGTTTTTTCCCCATAGAAGCAAGCCCCCCTGCAAAAGTTACAGCATGTCCTTCAGCAATTCCTACATCTACACCTCTTTTAGGAAATTTTTCAAAAAATTCCCCAAGTCCTGTTCCTTTTACCATTCCAGCTGAAATGGCATAAATATCTTCATCCTCTTCTCCAAGCTTCACCATTTCTTCCCCTAGTATGCTTGAGTAAGTTTTTGTTTTGCAAGGGGTAGAACCTGTTTTCATATCAAAAGGTGATATTCCATGAAACTTTTCCTGATCTTTTTCAGCAAATGAATAACCTTTTCCTTTTTGCGTTTTTATATGTATAAAGATTGGTCCTTCCATATCTTTTACTTTATTAAATGTATCAGTCAATTCTTCTATATTGTGTCCATCTATGACTCCCAAAAACTTTAATCCAAGGCTTTCAAGAATACTCAATGGAAGAAAGAAATTTTTTACAGAAAATTCCATTCTTTCAAGTGTATCAGATACTCTGTTTACTATTCTTATCTTATTTATAATGGCTTTTACATCATCTCTAAAGCTCATATATTTTTCACTTACCATTAATTTTCCAAAAAACCTAGAAAGAGATCCCACATTTTTTCCAATAGACATCTCATTATCATTTAATATTATGATAAGGTTTTTAAGTTTAGCACCAATGTTGTTCAAAGCCTCCAGAGAATGTCCATTAGAGATAGAAGCATCTCCAATAACTACTATTACTTTTTTGCTGGGATCAGCTAATGCTATCCCTGCTGCTGCTGAAAGAGCTGTTCCTGCATGTCCGGATATAAATGGGTCATAAGAACTTTCTTTAGGATCCATAAATGGCCCAATACCATTTCTCTGCCTCAATGTAGAAAATCTTTCCTCTCTCCCTGTCAATATTTTATGTACATATGACTGGTGTCCTACATCAAAAAGCAATTTGTCTTTGGAAAAATCAAAAACTTTATGCAGACATAGAATAAGTTCTACTACTCCTAGATTCGGACCAAGATGCCCCCCGTTTTTGCTTACGGTCTCTATTAACATTTTTCTTATCTCTTCAGCTCTTTTTTCAATTTCACCTACACTTGCATCTTTCAAATTTTCCATATTCCTTCCTTACCCTTGTAGATATGCTTTAAATATCAATCCAACTATTATTCCAAGAGCACATCCCACTACTACCTCAACAGGTGTATGTCCCAGGAGTTCCTTTAATTTTGCTTCTTTTTCCTTGCTAAAATGTTTATTATATTGATCTCTTCCAATAAATAATGGTATTTTTTCTACAAGAGAGTTTATTATCCCTGCCTGTTTTCCAGCTGCTCTTCTTATTCCAGCAGAGTCGTACATAACTATTCCAGAAAAAATAATAGTTATTGCAAAAATATCACTTCTTATACCATAACGTATTGCTATGCATGTAGTCAGACAAGATACTGTAGAACTGTGAGAACTTGGCATTCCTCCAGTATCCCACAGTCTTGTTATATCAAATTTTCTTTTTTTAAATATAGGTGTCAGTACTTTATAAAATTGAGCTATAAACCATGCTATAAATACTACATCTAATACTCGATTATTAAAAATTATTCCGGGACTCATAACTTCCCTCCTAAATACATTTTCTATCTAATGCTTTTTAATTCCAATGAAATAGTTGGCTTATCTTTATTCTCTCTAAATAATATAATAGTTCTTCCAATTATTCCTACAACTTCAAATTCACTGCATTTTGAAAGCTCTTCCAATACTTCATTTTTTTCTTTTTCACAATTTTGAAGTATTTTTACTTTCAATAATTCTCTAGAGTCTATAGCCTCCAATATACTTTGAATAAGGCTGTCAGTTATTCCATCTTTTCCAATTCTTACTAGAGGATCCAATTCATGAGCCTTCTTCTTTAAAAACGCTCTTTGTTTGCTTGTTAATGCCATATTTTTTCTCCTTTTATATTTCCATGATTATCGGTAGTACTACTGGATTTCTTTTTGTTTTATTATAAAAATATTTTGATGCTATATCTCTAGTAGTGTTTTTAAATGTATTCCAGTCTTTTGTTGAATGACCTTCTATGTTGCTTAATTTAGCTTTTATTGCTTCAATAGCTTCTTTTATTATATCATCAGATTCTTTAGAATATACAAATCCTCTTGTTACAATATCAGGACCTGCTATTATTTTACCAGTTTCTTTGCTAGTTGTAAAAACTATTACTACTACTCCATCTTGTGATAATTGCTGTCTATCTTTTAAAACTATATTTCCTATATCCCCTACACCTAATCCGTCTACAAGTGTAGAACCAGCGTTTACTTTTCCTTTAATTTTTACTGCTGATTTTGTTACTTCTACTTTACTTCCATTTTGAGCAATTATAACATTATTTTTTGGCACTCCTGTTTCTATTGCTGTATCTTTATGAGCTTTCAGCATTTTATGCTCTCCATGTACCGGCATAAAATATCTCGGTTTTATAAGATTAAGCATAAGTTTCTGCTCATCTTTGCTTCCATGTCCTGAAACGTGTATTCCAGCTATTTTCTTAAATACAACTTCAGCATCATATTTCAGAAGATTATTTATATTATTAGAAACAGCTTTCTCATTTCCTGGTATTGGAGTTGCAGAAATTATTACTGTATCTCCCTCTTTTATTTTTATATGCTTATGCATATTTTTAGCTATTCTAGACAGAGCAGCCATTGGCTCTCCCTGTGTTCCTGTACATAAGATAACTACTTTATTATCTTTCAAGCCATCTACTTCTGATAATGCTACCATCATTCCTTCTGGAATTCTAAGATATCCAAGATTAGAAGCTATTTCAAATACTTTTACCAAACTTCTTCCATCAATAGCTATCCTTCTTCCATACTCTTCTGCTGTATTTATTATCTGCTGCAATCTATGAACATGTGATGCAAAAGCTGCCACAATTATTCTTCCTTTAGCTTTTGAGAATTCCTGCTTAAATGCTTCTCCTACACTTCTTTCTGATGGTGTAAATCCTTCTACTTCTGAGTTTGTTGAGTCAGAAAGCATTAAGTCTACTCCCTGCTCTCCTATTTGAGAAAGTCTTGCAAAGTCTACTCCTTCACTGTCTACAGGAGTAAGATCTATTTTAAAGTCTCCTGTATGAAATACTACTCCTGCTGGTGATGATATTGCTAATGAGTAAGCATCAGTTATAGAGTGAGTTACCTTTATAAATTCAACTGTAAAGTATTTTCCTACTTTTATTTTACTTCTTCCTTTTACTTCTTTCATTTTTGGAAGTTCTTTTGAAAATCCTGGGTTATCGAATTTTGATTTAGCTAGAGCTAATGTAAGCTTCCCTCCAAACATTGGAACGCTTTTATCTATTTTTTGATAAAGATATGGAATTGATCCTATATGATCTTCATGTCCATGAGTTATAAAAAGACCTTTTACTTTATCTTTATTATTCTCTATAAATGAAAAGTCAGGTATTACCAAATCTATTCCCAACAAATTATCATCTGGGAAAGTTACCCCTGAATCTATTATTATTATTTCATCTCTATATTGGATGACTGTCATATTTTTTCCTACTTCTTCAAGGCCACCTAGAGGAATAACATACATTTTCTCTTCTTTAGTTCCTTTTGTCTCTTTTACTTCAGTAGTTTTTTCTGCTTTAACCTCAGTTTTACTTTCTTCTTTATCTTCTTTTAATTCTTTTATTCCAGCTTTTATCGCTTTTAATTTTTCTTTTATATCTTTTACTTCCTTTATTCCACTAGTTTCTGTTTTTTTCTTTTTTGAATATTCTTTTTCTGTATCTTTGTTTCTTCTTATCATCTGTTCTCCTTATTCTAATAGTATTTTTTCTGTACCTCCACTACTTCGAAATTACTATAACACTAAAATATACCTAATTAATTTTCTCTCCATTATTAGTTGGATTTCCATTTATAGCATTATCCCTATCTTTTATCTCTAAATATTTATCTATGAATTTTCTAGCCATAGCCCCACCCATAGCTCCTCCTCCTCCAGCTCCTTCCAGTATAACTGAAAAGACTATCTCAGGATTGTCAGCAGGGAAATAACCTGCTACCCATGCATGTGTAGTTTTAGAATGAGGGTTCTGTGCCGAACCGCTTTTTGCTGCAACTTTCATCCCAGGAGTTCTAAGTATTTTTGTTGTCCCATTATCCTGTGCAACTGTTGCTATCAAAGCTTCATTTAATTCATCATAATATTTTTTAGGAAATTTTGTTATTTCATGTTTTTCTCCTGTTATTGGAGTTACATTCTTTCCGCTAAAATCCACTAACTCTTTTACTAAATGAGGAGAATACACATATCCTTTATTTGCAATTGTAGCATAAAGAACAGCTATCTGTAGAGGAGTTACTGTAAGATACCCCTGCCCAATTGATAAAAGTATTGTGTCTCCCTTGTACCATCCGCTTCCCATTACTTTCTTTTTCCATTCAGTATCTGGAAGCAGTCCTCTTTTTTCTCCAGGAATATCTATTCCTGTTTTTTCATTAAATCCAAATAAACGAGCTGTATCTACTATCGGCTTATGACCTACTTGATCAGATAGTCTATAGTAGTAAGGGTTGGCTGACTCAACAATAGATTTTTTCATATCAACATATCCATGTCCCCCAACTTTCCAAGCTCTCCATCTCCATTTACCTATTTCATAATACCCAGTTTTATCTAGATATTTTTCTTTAGGGTCAATTCCGCTGTCAAGAAATGCCATTGCTGACACTACTTTAAATACCGATCCTGGAGGATACTCCCCTGCTATTGCTTTATTAGTCAGCGGCCTTCCTGGATCAGTTATTATTTTTTGCCAGTCCTCATTTAAGATTTGAGAACTAAACATATTTAAAGAGTATGTAGGATAACTTACCATAGTAATTATTCCCCCTGTCTTAGGGTCCATAGCTATAAAAGCTCCTACTCTCCCATCTTCTTTAAATTGCTCTTCCATATATTCTTGAAGTTCCATATCCAATGTCATATATAGATCTTTTCCAGGCACTGGATCTTTTTCTTCTGCAACTCTTCTTTGCACTTTGTTAAAAGCATTTACTTCTATATATTCATATCCATCTTCACCTTGAAGCTGTTTATCATAAGCTCTTTCTATTCCATCTTTACCGACTATATCTCTTGGTGAGTATCCCTCATCTTTCAATTTCTCATACTCTTTTTCTGATATTTTTTTTACATAGCCTATACTGTGAGAAGCTACTGAATCATAAAGATATCTTCTTTTAGAATAAGTCTGTACTTGAAGATATGGATAATCAACTATCTTTTCCATTAATTTATGTGCTGTTTCTTCATCAAGACTTTCTATTAATACATTCTCTCTTGTATAAGGAAATATTTCTCCATTTCTTATTCTTTTCTTTATATAGTCTTCATCGTATCCAGTTACTTCACTGATCTCTCTGACTATTTCAGGATCATTGTCCCTCTCTTTTAAATATACAAGCCTATATCCAGCACCATTTGTTACTACTAATCTCCCATCTCTATCATATATTTTTCCTCTTGGAGATTCTATTTTCTTTAATTTAAATCTATTTTTTTCAGAAAGATATGCATATCTATCCCCTCTTACAAGCTGAAGATACATCATTCTTGAACCAAGTCCTAAAAATACAAGCAAAATAAAAACTTTAAATATCACATCTCTTTTGCTATTATCTGACCCTAATTTTATTTGAATTTTTCCATTTTTCATAGTCATTATCCTCTAGTATTTTTCTTCTTTCGCATAATTGCCACATACAAGTAATTAAATATTACAAACCCAATAAAATTAAATATCAAATAATGTAGGTTATAATTTTTATACACCATTATAAAATACATTCCAAGCTGCACTATAGAAATGCTTAGAATATTTTCTTTGCTATAAACAAAATTTAAAAATATAAAGTTAAACAGATAGTAAAATACTGCCATTATCAAAAACAATCTTACAAAATCATGAGTCTGTAATGAAAGAATTACAGTCATCAAAAATATACAGCTCACTGAACGAATCCTCTTCAAAGTTACTAAATAAGTAAAAAATGGAACCGCTATTATTAATACAGGGCTGTTAAAAGGTAAGCTTGCTTCTATTATTATTCCTAAAAAAGACAATATATAAATCATCAGTCCATCCTCTATTTAGCAAATATCATTATTTTGTTCTTTAGACTATCTTTTTCTATCATATCTTTTATATCAAGCTTTTGAGCTATTTTATATGCTATAAAGTAATCTTCGGAATTATATTCTATTACTGAACTTTCAACTTTTGAATCATTTTTTACATTTTTAATATTTTTATATCCCAATTTTTTTAGTTCTTTTCCCATTTCATCTGCTGTACCAGTATTTCCAACTACTTCTACAGTAAAATCTACGTTTTGCTCTTTTCCTAAAACAACTACTACGTTAGCAAGAGTCGGGATAGATGGAACATCTTTAATTTTAAAATATTTTTCATCTAACTGCATTAAGACTTCCTGTGTTTTTTCTTTAGAAATATCATTCATTATTACATAACTTTCTTCAAGGAATGTCTCATAGTTTGCAGCATTATATTTCATTGAAAGATTTTTCTTTAAAACTTCTCCAGTTTTTCTTGCATAACCTGCTCTTCCATTAGCATTTAATATATCTACTATTATATTTTCATTTACTTCATTAGCTCTGTTAGTGTCTGTGTATAAAGTATCAAACATTGAATATAAACTTGATGTAAGGATATATCTTTTATCCCCTATATTTGTTTCAGGGATATTTTTAGCATTTTTTACATTAAGTTTTATATCTCCAAATTTTATTACTTTATAGTTATCAACCTTTTCAGGAAGAATTTTATTTATTGTTGCCATTATCTCTTCTTTATTTTTATCTTTTACAAGATCTTCCACAGTCTCATCTTTACTGATGTTTATTTCATAAGGTATTTTTACAGCAAGCTTATCCTCATATACAGCTATAAGGTTGCTTTTTCCAATTATAAGATATCTGCTGTTTTTATCTAAATCTCTATTTCCATCATTCATATTTATAACTAAAAAAACTGCTAACGCTATTATTATTCCTACTACAAATATTATTAGTTTTAATTTCCCTATTCCTTTATTCATCAGCTATCAACATCTCCTTTTCTAAAGAATTTATTTTCACATTAATAATACTGTTGAGCTTTATTTCGTTATCTTTAACTTTTACTCTAAGGTAGTTTTCACTATAACCATATAAGTATCCATTTTCTCTTTCTTCCAAGAGAACATTTAAATGTTTTCCTATGTATTTTTCTCTTTCTTTTTCAGCCATTTTCATTTTAAGAGCTTCTAATCTATCAGCTCTCTCTTTTTTTATTTTGGCATCTATTTTATCTGTAAAACTGCTTGCAAGAGTATTTTCTCTATCAGAATACTGAAATATATGAATTCCTGAAAACCCTATTTTTTCTATAAGATCATATGACTTTTGGAACATTTCTTCAGTTTCTCCTGGAAATCCTACTATTACATCAGCTGTATATTCCATATCCTCTACTTTTTCTTTTAATTTCAGAAGTCTATCTTCAATAAGAGAACTTCCATATTTTCTTCTCATTCTTTTTAATACATCATCATCACACGACTGCAAGGAAATATGAAGATGAGGCATAAGTTTTTTATTCTTAAACATATCCATAAATTCATCAGAAATTTTATCAGGATAAACTGATCCTATTCTTACTCTTTCCAATTTATTTATTTCTAATATTGATTTTAAAAGTGATTCAAAATTTTCTCCTTCATCAAGATCTTCTCCATAAGCTCCTAAATTTATCCCTATAAGAATAACCTCTTTGAATCCTTCTTCTACTAATTTTTCTATTTCTTTGATTATATTATATTTCTTCCTTGATCTGCTTTTTCCTCTTGCAAAAGGTATTTTGCAATAAGAACAGAAATTATTACACCCATCTTGAATTTTAACATAGGCTCTAGACATCTCTCTCAATGTTGCAAACTCATATTCTGTATATTCATTATCTAAAAATATATTGTGATTTTTCACTTTTTCCATAGTCCTGTTTTCTATATCTTCTATAAAATTAACTATGGCATTTTTATCACTGTTTCCAATGACATAATCTATTTCTTCCATCTCCAGAAGTTCTTTGCTGTTAGTTTGAGCATAACATCCAGTAACTATTACTATTCCTTCTGGATTTATTTTTTTTGCTCTTCTCAGCATATTTCTTGTTTTTCTGTCTGCTACACTGGTAACAGTACATGAATTAACTATATAAATATCAGCTTCCTCTTCAAAAGCTGTTTCTGTATACTCTTTTTTTAATAACTGGTTCTTTATACTTTCAGTCTCATACTGATTTACTTTACATCCTAAAGTATAAAAAGCAACTCTTTTATTGAAACTCATTTATTAATATTCCTCCTACTACAATAGAGGCTGTTTCTGCTCTTAGTATCCTTCTTCCTAAAGTAACTATATCTGCTTTTTTACTTTTCAAAAATTCTATTTCTTCTGGGGCAAATCCCCCTTCTGATCCAATTATATATAGAACTCTCTCTGGAAGTTTTTCTCTGTTTCTCAATAAATTTTTAAGTGTATATTCCTCTTCGCATTCATAAGGAACAATCACAAGATCATATTTTTCAAACTCTATCTCTTCAAGTTTTTTCACTTCATCTATCTCAGTAGCTTTAACTGCCTGGCATTGTTTTAAAGCTTCTCTTACTATAAGATCCCACTTATCTTTCTTTTCTGTTATTTTAGCAACACCTCTCTTTACAGCTAGAGGTATTATTTTATTAATTCCGATTTCTGTGAGTTTTTGAATAGCAAGATCCATTTTATCATTTTTTAATATTCCTAATGCGGCATCTATTTTTACTTTATGAGAATATCTGTCTTCAAATATCTGTTCTATTTCTAGAATTATCTCTTTTTTATCTATAGAAACAACTTTACAGAAATACTCTTTTTCGCCATCTACAGCTCTTATTTCTTCATCTAGTTTTATTCTGAAAACATTTTTCAAATGATTTATATCGCTTTTTTCATTAACTGTAATCCTGCTTCCGCTAATATTCTCACCTGTTATTATAACACTTATCACTCTAAACTCCTATATCATATCTTTATTTTTTATAAATTCATTTAAAGTAGTTTCTTTTAATATTTTTGTCATAGCACTGTCAAGTTTACTCCATATGCAAGTAGTACCACAAGTTTGTTCGCTGCATGTAGCCTTATGCTCTTCACTTTCATTGCAATCAATGACTTTGTCCTCTTCGTCAAGTATTTTATATAACTGATGCAGTGTTATTTCAGTTGGTTCCTTTGCCAATCTGTATCCACCGTTAGGTCCTCTTTTACCTTCTATTATATTTTCATTTTTTAATTTAAAAAGAATCTGCTCAAGATATTGTACAGAAATATTCTGATCATCAGCAATCTCTTTTATCCTTACTAATTTTTCTTCTCCGCTTTTCTCAGCTATGTATGCTAAAGCTCTTAGACCATATCTAACTTTTGTGCTTATCTTCATTTTCTCCCAGCTCCTTAACACCTTTAAAATGTTCATATGCTTTTTCAGTTACCATTCTTCCTCTGTTAGTTCTTTTTAGATAACCGATTTTTACCAGATAAGGTTCATAAACCTCTTCCAGAGTTCTTTTGTCTTCCCCTAACATAAGAGAAAGAGTATCTATCCCTACAGGACCTCCCCCATAGTTATCAATGATGGCATTTACTATATCTCTATCTAAATCATCCAGCCCTGCTGAATCTATTCCTAGTATATCCAGCGCCTTTAAAGAAATATCTCTGTCTATAATTCCGTTACCTCTTATTTCACAAAAATCTCTCACTCTCTTCAAAAGACGATTTGCTATTCTTGGAGTTCCTCTGCTTCTGCTTGCAAGCTCCTTTGCTCCATCCAGCTCGATTTTTACTCCCAGTATATTTCCTCCTCTAAGGATAATATCTGTTATTTCTTCTTCACTGTAGTATTCCATTCTGTGAGTCACTCCAAATCTATCTCTCAGTGGAGAGCTCAAAAGTCCTGCTCTTGTCGTCGCTCCTATGAGAGTAAAACTTGGAAGTTCTATTCTTATAGAACGTGCAGAAGGTCCTTTACCTATGATGATATCAAGCTCTTTATCTTCCATAGCAGGATACAATATTTCTTCAACAGTGTTGTTCAGTCTATGTATCTCATCTATAAAAAGTATATCATTCTCTTCAAGAGAAGTAAGTATAGCTGCAAGGTCTCCTGCTCTTTCCAGTACAGGTCCTGAAGTTATTTTTAAATTTGCCCCCATCTCTGTAGCTATAACCCCTGCAAGAGTAGTCTTTCCTAACCCCGGAGGCCCGTATAAAAGAATATGATCAATAGATCCTCCTCTTTTTTTGGCAGCTTCTATAGATATCGACATTTTCTCTTTCAGAGAAACCTGTCCTATATACTCTTTAAAACATCTCGGTCTGAGAGTTCTTTGAATTTCTATATCATTCTCCATTTCTGAAGTTGTTACTACTCTATCCACTTTCCTCTCCTTATATAAACAGACTTACTCCAAATTGAAAAAACCCTATTATTCCTCCTAATACAGCTCCTACCACTTCTATATGCTTCAATTCCTTTCTAGCAAGAGAATATGTTATGTCTTCAAGTTTTTCAAGAGAAAATCCATCTACATTTTTTATTATTATCTCTCTGAAATCTACTTTTTCCTCTAAGTAGTTAGAAAACATTTCTATGATAGTATCTTTATTTTCAAGAATAGAAGTTTTTATCATACTTTTTATTTTTCTAAGCATATCATCACTCATAAACATAGCAAGCATAGGAAATTTTTTTACCAATTCCCCTTCTAATTTTGCATCAAGAATTTTATCAATCATATTTCCCATTCTTATTTCTAACTCTTCTCCATCTAAACTGCTTGTTACATCTTTTAAAGAGATGAGTTCTTTTTGTACTGTATCCGCTATGCTTACAGCTATTTCATGTTTTCTTTTGGGAATAAGCCCCTGTATCTTAAATAATCCAAAGTTTATTTCTTTATATGGTCTAAAAAGCATTTTGATGGCTACATAGTTAGTTATCCATCCGATCATTGCTCCTATTCCTACTATAAGAGCTAATTTTATTAACATTGCATTCAATTCTGTCATTGTATTTCACCTTCAAATTTCATTAAAATTTCATTACTTCTCTAGTAAACTATTTTATCATAAATATTGTATTTTTTCAATTATTATAACCATAAACATTACAATTGTCATCATTTTTTTCCGCTTTATGTTCAGAAATAAAAAGAAGATGCCTCAAAAAATTTAAAAATAAGATTTTTACTTTTGTGTCATCCCCTAAGTATATTTTATTTTTTTACAGTTTTTTGCAATACACTAATACCATTTTATGATGAATATAGAAAATTGTCAATACAGGCATTCTCTTTTGCTGATTTTTATTAAAAAATTACAGCGATAAAATTATTAATATAAAAGACAGTTTGATTTCTCAAACTGTCTCCATTATTTTTTTATATTTTAGTTCTCTTCTCCTGAAGTTCCATATTTACTAAGAAGTTCTTGATTTTCTCTTTTCTCTTCTTCAATTTCTATTTTTTTAATAGATAGTTTGATTCTTTGTTTTTCTTTGTCTATCTCAACTATTTGAGCTTTTACTACTTGACCTACTGCAAATTTATCTTTAAGATTTTTTACGAAATCTTTAGAAGCCATTTGAGCAGGAACAAATCCGTCTATTCCTTTGCTTAGGTTAACAAATAGTCCAAAGTCCATGATGTTTTTGATTTCTTTTTCTACAGTTTCTCCAACTTTGTAAGTTTCAAGAGCTACTTCCCAAGGACTTTTTCTTAAAGCTTTAATGCTTCCTTTGATTTTATTATCTTCAGTATTAAGTTCAATAACTTTAAATTCTACTACATCTCCAGCAGCGAATTTTTTATTTTCTTCTCCTTGCCAGTTGAAGTCAGATTGGTGAATGAATACATCTACTCCTGGTTCTACTTCAGCAAAGATTCCGAAAGGTTTAACTTCAAGAACTTTTCCTTTTAATTCAGTTCCAACAGCATATCTTTCAGCTGCACTGTCCCAAGGATTTGCACTTAATTGTTTTATTCCAAGTTTTAATTTTCTTTCAGCTGGTTGGAATTCGATTATTTTAACTTTTACAGTATCCCCTAATTGAACAAATTCATTTAGGCTTACTCTTTTCTTGTTCCATGTAAAGTCAGACATATGTACAAGTCCTTCTACCCCATCAGCTATTTCTACAAATACTCCATATGGAAGTATTTTAGTTACTTTTCCTTCTACTACTGAATCAACTGCATATTGCTCAGCTGCTACTTCCCAAGGATTTCTTGTAAGAACTTTTATAGATAATTTAACATTTTTCTTTTCAGGCTCTAAAGAGATTATTTTAGCTTCTACTTTATCTCCTTTTTTGTATTTATCTGTTAATTTATCAAGTTTTTTCCAAGATACTTCAGAAATATGAACGAATCCTCTTAGGTGCTGTAATCTTAAAGAAAGTCCGAAATCTAATACATCTGCAACTTCAGCTTCTACTACATCTCCTACTTTTAATTCAGCAAATTCTTTTTCTTCTTTTTGAAGAGTGATATCTTTCTTAGAGAAAGTGATTTTCTTACCTTTTTTATCTTTATCAGGTTTGATATCTTTTATCATTACTGTGATATCTTGCCCAACTACTTTATCTCCATCTTTCATAGAAATTTCAGATAGAGAGTTAGGAAGGAATCCTTGATGGAACATAGCTTCTACCATATATCCACCTTTTACTCTTTTTACTATTTTTCCAGTTACAGTTTCTTTATTTTCAAATGCGTCTTCTAATTTTTTCCAGTTATCTTCCATATCTATTCTTTTTCTAGAACCGATTATGAATTCTCCTTCGTCAGTTTCTCCAATAAGAAGTACTTCTACTTCGTCTCCTATATTATAGTTTGCTAGTTCTTCACTTCTTACTCTTACACTTGTTGGTTGTCCTGGTACATCTAAGTAAGCAAAGTTTCTATCTACCTGAGATAATACTCCTGTTACCCTTACTTTTGATTTCTCCTCTGTTGGTAAGTACTCGTTCAACAGAGCTTCAAATTCTTCATAATATTCGTTATTAGACATTAAAGATCCCCCTTATTTTATTTTCTATATTAATTACTATTTCTTCTGGTGTTGATGCTCCAGCTGTGATGCCTATCTTTTCACAGCCTCTGAACCACTCTTTTTCTACTTCACTCTCATCTTGTACTAAATAAGTGGATTCATTTATTGATTTTGATATATCATATAGTTTTTTAGTATTAGAGCTATTTTTACCCCCAATAACCAATAATATATCTACATCCTTTGATAATTCCTCTACTGCTTGTTGTCTTACTTGCGTTGCTCCACATACCTTATCTGATATCTTAACATTTGAATAGTGATTTTCCAAGAAACTTTTTATTTTTTCTAAAATTTTTTTATTTAAAGTTGTCTGAGTCAAAAGACAATATTTTTTATCCCTGTCTATTTCAGCATTTGTGATTTCTTCAAGATTTTTAAAAACTCTAATATTTTTTCCAAATGATATTATTCCTTTTACCTCTGGATGCTCTTTGTCTCCCACAAATAAAATTTCATATCCTTTGCTTTCCATTTCTATAAGAGTCTTTCTTATCTGAGTTACAAAAATACAAGTTGCATCATATATTTTTATATTTTTTTTCTTCAATATATTATATACTTTTTCAGATGTTCCATGAGCTCTGATTATAACTATGTCTCCATCTTTTAGCTTGTCTTTTTTCTCTAAAATATCCTCTTCTTCTATTATTTCAAAGCCTTCTTTTTCAAGCTTCTTTACTACATATTCATTATGAACAAGCATTCCAAGAATATATATTTTTTTCTCTGAGTTCTCAGGTTCCTTTAATACATTATAGCATGTTTCAATAGCACCTGATACTCCAAAGCAGAATCCCATATGTTTAGCTCTTATTATCTCCATGATTTATTCCTCATTAAACTTTTCAACTTCAATTAACTTTACTAATGCATCCAGCATCTCATCTTCATCCGGTCCATCAGCAATTAATTCTAATGTTCTTCCCTGCTCAGCTGCAAGGAGCATAAGACCCATTATACTTTTTCCATTTATCTCTTCATCATCACATTTAACTGTTATATCAGAATCATATCCCGTTACTAACTGTACAAATAATGATGAGGGTCTTGCATGGAGTCCTGCCTTGTTTTTTATTTGAACTTTTCTGCTTTTCATAAAAATATCACTTTCCTTATCTTGTTCTATATATATTTTTTTAAAATTTCTTTTATTTTATTTGAATCACTGCATTGAAGAATTTGCTCTTTTACATTTTTTAGAGAAGTGTAGTCAAGACTTCTTACTAAAGCTCTAGCTGCAAGTATTGAACCTCCCACCATACTCAGATTAGTAATTCCCATACTTAAAAATGCTACTATAGCTTTCTGTTCTCCTGCCATTTCTCCACAAATTGATACAGATTTTCCATATTTATCTGCTGCTTGTTTTACAATATATATAGCCCTTAATACAGCTGGATTATAACTGTCATACATATCTGAAACCGTTTCTGATAAACGGTCAGCTGCCAGTATATATTGTGTTAAATCATTTGTTCCTATACTGAAAAAATCAACCTCCTGAGCAAAAGCATCAGCCATCATTACTGCTGAAGGAACTTCAATCATTATTCCTACTTCTATATCATCTTTAAATTTTTTATCTTCCTGTCTCAGTTCCTCTTTCACTTCTTTTAAAAGTTCATTTGCTTCTCTTATTTCATTTATATTAGTAATCATCGGATACATAATTTTTACATTTCTTCCATAAGCTGTTCTTAGTATAGCTCTCAATTGTGTTTTAAATATATTTTTTTCACTTAGAGAAAATCTTATACCCCTTAAACCTAAAAATGAATTTGTCTCATTTTTCATTTGAAAATATGGAAGCTGTTTATCTGCTCCTATGTCTAATGTTCTTATAATAATAGGATCTTTTTCATCAAAATTTTTAATTATATCATTATATGAAGCGATTTGTTCTTCTTCATCAGGAAAGCTGTTATTTTTCATATAAAGAAGTTCTGTCCTTAAAAGCCCTATTCCATCAGGTGTGACAGCATCTATTTCTTCTTTTGTTGTTTTTCCACTGATATTCATATTCAGAGAAACATTTACTCCATCTAATGTTACAGCTGGAAGAAAAGCAGACTTTTCTATTTCCTCTCTTTTACAATTAAACTTTTCTATTTTATCCTTGTATTCTTCTAAAGTTTTTTCATCTGGTTCTATTATAACACAAGAATTCTGTTCAGTAGTATCTAAAATTACATCTTTTTTCCAATCATAGCTGAAAATATTTTTTATGCCCATTAAAGTAGGTATTTCCAGAGCTTTTGCAAGAATTGCAAGATGAGAGGTCTCCCCTCCATACTCCATAACTATCCCTTTTAATTTTATATTTTCCTGGCACATATTTAATAATTCAGTTGGAAGTATCTCTTCTGTTATAAGTATTTTTCCATTGAGATCAGCCCATTCATTTTTTTTTGAATTCAAATTTTTAATTATACGTTTTTCTACGTCTTTTATATCCAGTACTTTTTGTCTATATATAGGATTTTCCAGCTTATTGAACAAAGAAATATATTTATCTGTGACTATTTTTACAGAATCCTCAGCCTTTGTTCTATTCTTTTGTATATATTTCTCTATATCAGAAATATATACAGGATCATCAAGAATCATAAGATGTGCTGTAATTATTTCAAGATCTTTCTCTCCTATTTTCCCAGCAAGGCTTGTTTTCAGACGTTCTAAAGATTCTTTTGATAATTCTAAACTATCCCTGAATCTTTCGATTTCACCATCTATTTCTCTCTCATCTAAGAGCGCAGTTATCCCCTTGTTAGACAACTCTTTTTTATCTAAAAATATTCTTCCTACTACAATTCCTTCAAAAGCAAAAGTTCCCTTTAAAATTTCCACTTTATACCACTCCCTTGTTATATCTTTAGTGGACTATATTAAATTATATCTCATTTTAATTCATTTTTCAATTTATTTACTTTTTTAAAAAAATTTTTTTAAAAATTTTATTGATTATCATGTTCACTTGTGCTACAATCATAAAATAAAAATTAATACAATAAATTTTATACTCCATATAAATTTAATTCTATATATACAACATATATAATTGTGTACTGGACACATATTTATAGAAAATATTTTTATCTTTTTTAAAGGGGAGGCGTTATAAAAATGAACACTATGCTAGAAGTATTTGGTATCCATTATTTTTCCGAGCTTGAATTAAAGAGCAGAGTACCTAGCTCAATTTTCAAAAAATTTAAATCTGTTCAACTTGGAGAGGCAGAAATGTCTTTAGAAGTAGCAGATATTATTGCCAGCGCCGTAAAAAGCTGGGCAACTGAAAAAGGTGCCACTCACTTCACACACTGGTTCCAGCCACTGACTGAACTTACTGCTGAAAAACACGAATCATTCATTTCTATTACTTCTGATGGGTCTATCATGTCTCAATTTTCTGGAAAAGATCTTATAAAAGGGGAAGCTGATACATCTTCATTCCCAAATGGTGGACTTAGATCTACTTTCGAAGCACGTGGATATACTGCTTGGGATACAAGCTCTCCTATGTTTTTAAAAGGTGAGGGAATATCTAAATCACTATATATTCCTACTGCTTTTGTCGGTTACAATGGTGAAGCTCTGGATAAAAAAGTACCTCTTTTAAAATCTATCAAATCTGTTGAAGCACAAGCTTTAAGAATACAGAGACTTCTTGGTGATGACCAGACTAGACATATCGATGTAACATTAGGTGCTGAACAGGAATACTTCTTAGTGGAAAAAGAGTTCTGGGATAAACGTTTAGATCTTGCTCTTGCTGGAAGAACTCTATTTGGTAACCTCCCTCCAAAAGGTCAGGAAATGAATGACCATTACTATGGAACAATTAAAGAAAGAGTAGAATGTTTCATGGCTGAACTTGATGCTGAACTTTGGAAAGTTGGAGTTATGGCAAAAACTAAACATAATGAAGTTGCTCCTAACCAGTTTGAACTTGCACTTATGTTTACTTCTGCCAATGTAGCTGTAGATCAAAATCATCTGACTATGGATATAATCAAAAAAGTGGCAAACAGACATCATCTTGCTGCTCTTCTTCACGAAAAACCTTTCCAAGGGGTAAACGGTTCTGGAAAACACTGTAACTGGTCTCTTGCAACTGATACAGGAATAAATCTTTTTAACCCTGATAATTTATCTAAAAATAATTTACAATTCCTTCTTTATATGATGGCTGTAGTTGAAGGAATAGATAGATATGCAGACATCCTTAGAGCATGTACTGCTACTCCTGGAAACGACCACAGACTTGGAGGACATGAAGCTCCCCCTGCTGTAATATCTGTATTCCTTGGAGAACAATTACAAGAACTTTTAGAAAATATAGGAAATACTGAATTTAATGAATCTGCTGATGGAGGTACTCTTGATATAGGAGTTCATATTCCTAAAATTGCAAAAGACCTTTCAGACAGAAACAGAACTTCTCCATTTGCTTTCACAGGAAACAAATTTGAATTTAGAATGCCTGGGTCAAGTGCTTCTGTATCTACACCAGTATTCATGATAAATACTATTGTGGCAGATATTTTAAGAGAGTATGCTGACTATCTTGAAAAAACTGACCCTACAAAACATATAAATAAATATATAATTAAACTTATTAAAGACAGATATCCTAAACATAAAAGAATCATATTCAATGGAAATGGATATGAAAGCACTTGGATTGAAAAAGCAAAAGAACTTGGTCTTTCAAATTTAAAAAATACTATTGAAGGAATTCCTGTATTTATAAGAGAAGAAACTATTGATCTTTTTGAAAGAAATGAAGTTCTATCTAGAAATGAACTTTATTCAAGATTTAAAGTTTATAGTGAAAGATATAACAAACAAACAAATATAGAAATATCTACTGCTATAAGAATGGCAAGAAATGAGATATATCCTTGTATCTCTAGATATATAACTAATATCTCTCAAATGATAAACAGTGTGAAAGAGGCTCTTGGTGAAGAACAATTCATTCAGTATGACAAAGAGCATCTAATTAAAGTAATAGGATATAAAAATCAACTTAAAGATACTATCACTGAATTAAATGAAGGATTGAAAACAGCTGTTGCAATTCCTGATGAATATGAAAGAGCATGCTACTACAACAATGAGCTTATACCTGTACTTACTCGTATGAGAACTATTGTAGATGCCCTTGAGTTATTGGTAGAAAAATCTGTTTGGCCTATACCTACTTACTACGATTTATTATTCAGATTATAAAAAAATATACTTCTATAATCCTGAGGAATTTCTGAAAGTCCTAAACTTTCAAGGGATTCCTCTTGTTTTATTTTACATTTCCATGATAGAATATAGCAAAAATACAAAGGGGTAAACAATGAAAAAACTGGATTTTATTATACTTATTTTTCTTTTTATATGCAGCCTGTTGGTTAAATCGTCTTTCGGATTTAGATTCCTCTTTTTATTTTACGCCTCTTTAATAATTTATAAAAATATAGCACTCAAAGCTGATAAAAATAAATTCTTTAAATTTTTAAAAAAAATCTGCAAACTTGGATACTGCTTATTTTTCTTTTCTTTTATTATTGTAGAGGGAATAATCTTAAAAGATATCTTAGTCAACAGAAATAATAGTCCTAAAGTAAAATATCTTATTGTTCTGGGAGCTGGACTAAAAGGGGATATTCCATCAGAAGTATTAAAATATAGACTAAACAAAGCTGTGGAATATTTTAAAGAGAACCCTGACACTATATTTATAGTTTCTGGGGGGCAGGGAAAGGATGAATTAATATCTGAAGCTGAGGCTATGGAAATATATCTTTCAGAAAGAGGAATCCCTATAAAAAATATTATCAAAGAAGATAAATCTACATCTACTTATGAAAATTTAAAATTCTCTGATAAAATAATCAAAGAAAAAGAAATAACTGGAGATATAGCTGTTATGTCCAACAGTTTTCACATGTACAGAGTAAAAATGATATCTAAGAAATTAAATTTTCCTTTAAAAACTGTCTATGCAGAAACTCCAGCAATAGTTTTTCCTAACTATATGCTTAGAGAATATTTTGCTTTCTTCAATGAATATAGAAAAAAAGAGGTTTAGTATGCAAATTAACAGACTATTTGAAATGCTCTATATTTTAATCAACAGAAAACATATAACAGCTAAAGAACTGGCTCTTCATTTTGAAGTATCTGTGCGGACTATATATCGTGATATAGATATTCTCTGCTCCTCTGGTATCCCTGTCTATACTTCTCAAGGGAGTGGTGGTGGAATATTTATAGAAAAAAATTATGTTCTAAACAACTCTGTTTTTACTGATGAGGAGCAGGAAAAAATAATAACATCTCTTCAAAGTATTCCTTCATTAAATGCCACTGATAATTCAAAGCTCATATCTAAATTATCAGGACTTTTTAAAAAAAATTACCTCAACTGGATAGAAATAGATTTTTCCAGATGGGGTGACAGTGACCACGATAATCAGAATTACATCCTCATCAAGAATTCCATCATTGGGCATACTATAATTTCCTTTGCATATATCAGTTCATATGGAGAAGTTACTTTAAGAAAAATTTGTCCTGTAAAACTTTTTTTCAAATCTTCTTCTTGGTATCTACAGGGATTTTGCCTTGATAAAAAAGACTACAGAACATTTAAAATCAGCAGAATGTCTTCTTTGAAAGCAAGTCCAGAAATATTTAATATTAACGAACTTCCTTTGCCTCCATCATTAGAAGTAAAAAGAGAAGATTGTCCATCACTTGTGAACTTAAAATTAGAATTTCCTTCTCATTTAGGTTACAGAGTTTATGACGGCTTTTCCTCTGAAGAAATAGAAAAAACAAAAGATGGAAATTATGTAGTAACCACATCTTTTCCACATGATAAATGGGTATATAGCTTTCTTCTCTCTTTTGGTTCAGATGTGAAAGTTTTAGAGCCAGAAGAAATAAGAATAAATCTTCTAAATGAAATAGAAAAAATAAAAAAAGTTTATAAAGAGTAATATGACACGTAGTTGTCAGGTTTCAAATGCTACAATGAAATATCTAAAGCATACAGGAGGGATAAATAATGGAAGAGAAATATTGTCAAAGTTGTGGAATGCCTATGGGAAATACTGGCGAATTTTATGGGACTAATGCAGATGGGAGTAAAAATACTGAATATTGCAGCTACTGTTTTGATAGTGGAAAGTTTACTGGTGAGATGACAATGGATGAAATGATTGAATTATGTGTTCCTCATACGGCTGAGGCTCATCCTGAAATGACTGAAGAAAAAGCAAGACAGATGATGAAAGAATTTTTCCCTCATCTAAAGCGTTGGAAAAAAGATTAAAAAATTAAATGAGTGACTAGATGTTAAGTTAATTTCTAGTCACCCATTTTTAATTAAAATTCTATATCTTCAATATCTATTACTTGTGCAAAACGATTTTTCCAAATATTATTCATATAAAAATCATTCAAGTCCATAGCACTAAATTTTCCATTATCACAAGTAGTTACTGTATCTTTAGGGATAATCAATTCATATCCATATTCAAAAGCTGCTTTGCAAGTGGCATCTATACAATATTCTGTCTGCATTCCTGTGAGAATTATTCTTTCAATTTCCTTGCTTTCAAGATATTCTTTCAATCCTGTTTTTCTCAAAGCACTGTTATAAATTTTATCAAATATTTTTTCATTTTCAGCAGGTTGAATTTTGCTGTATATCTCCCACCCAGAAGTCCCATGCTCTAATTCACTGCCTTTCCCACTGTCATGTCTTACAAAAATAACTTCTATCCCTTTTTTTCTGCACATTTCAATAAGAGAATTGATATTATCTGTTACTTTTTCAGCATCATACATACCATACAAAATCAAAGCTGTCTGAACATCCACTACTAGTAATACTGTTTTTTTCATTTTTCCTCCTAAAAAATTAAAAATACTTTACAAAAGACCAAATTATTTCCATATAGTATATCATAATTTTTTAGAATTCATCTATTTTTTATCTGAATCTTCCACATATTTCAGATAAAGATTATTTATTATGTAATTTGTTGCTATCTCTTGTATCAAAGGAGATTCAAATTCTTTATACACTTTTGAAGATACCATTAAAAATATCTCATTTATATTTTTAGAATCTTTTTTAGAGGTTATAAATATAGTGTTTATTCTTTTCTCTCTTAAATATTTTTTTATTCTATTCATTTGAAAGTTATTATTTGAAAAACTTATTATAAATGCCAAATCATCTTCTTTTATTTTTTTGACCTCAATATTTTGTGAAGAAGCTGCAAGAGGACATATAGTATTTTTTCCTAACCTCATAAACTTTTCACTAGCATTTTGAGCTAATATATTCGAAAATGAAGTGCCAAAGAAATATATTTTTTTAGATTTCTTAATTAAATTTATTGCTTGATCATATATTGCTTCATCATTTAATTTTTCAGTTTCTAATAATGAATCATTAAGATCTATAAAATAATTCTTTTTTTCATTTTTTCTATGAACTTCTTTTTCTTTAAGAAAACTATTGTATATTCTACATTCTTCCTTTAATGTTTTAAAATCACTGTCATTTATTCTTCGACAAAATCTTGATACAGTAGATATTGAGGTATTACATTTTTTAGCAAACTCTTTTATAGATATCTCTGGGATAAAGTCATGATTTTCTAATATGTAATTAGCAATTACAACTTCTACACTTGGATACAAATCACTGTTATCTCTACATTTTTTTAGATTTGAAAAAAATGAATACATCTCAACACACCTCTGTAGTTTATTTATTCATGTTTTAAAAATTCTCTAAGTTCTATTTTAAATAAATTAGCCTTATTACCATATATTATCTGAATTCCATTGTCAACAATTATAGCTCCACTTGCCCCCAGTTGTTTTTCAAATATTTTTTGATCTATTATTTTAGAATTATCCTTTAATGTAAGTCTTAATCTTGTAAAACAAGCATCAACTTTTAAAATGTTAGAACTTCCCCCAACATTTTCTACTATCTTTTCAAGTATATCATTAGAAATAGTTTTAGTCGATACTATTTCTGTATCTTCATATTCATCTTCTTCTCTTCCAGGAGTTTTAAGATTTCTTCTTTCAATATACAATTTAAACATATAATAGTAAATTACAAAATATACAGGTCCTACAAAAAGTAAATTATACCAGTGAGAACCTTTATTTGAGTTTAAAATTCCATTAAAAATAAAAGAAAGAAATGGTCCTCCAAAACTTGATGGTCCTGGAATATTTATCTGTAATATATATGTTATAACATAAGCTATCCCTGCTAAAAGTGCATGTAAACAAAATAATATTGGTGAAATAAATAAAAATGAAAATTCCAGTGGTTCAGTAATACCCATCAACGCACAAGGAAGAACAGCTGCCATCATTAAAGCTGCTACTTTCTTTTTATTTTTAGGCAATGCTGTTTTATATATAGCCAATGCTGCTCCCGGCAGCCCAAACATTGCAAAAAGTACCTTTCCATTCATTACAAATCTTGTTATATTCACATCAAAAACTGCTGTTGGTGAACTTAACATAGCATTATATATATTTACTGCACCTTCTACCATTTTTCCATCAATCTCTACAAGTCCACCTAGCTGAGTAAAAAAGAAAGGAAGATAAATAAAGTGATGAAGTCCAAATGGAAGTAATAACCTCTCTGAAAGTCCATAAAGAAAAGCTCCAGATGCCCCTGTTGAATTAATAATCTCTGATGATTTTATCAACAACCCCTGAACAGGTGGAAAAATAAAGGCTAATACTATTCCAAGAAGACTTGAAAAAATTATTGTTAGTGCTGGTATAGATCTTGTTCCATTAAAAATTGATAAAATTGGTGGAAGCTGTATCTTATAAAATTTATTATGTATAGCTGCTACTAAAAATCCTACTAATATACCTCCAAAAACTCCTGTATCTAAAGTTAATACCCCTAACACTTGTTTCTGCCCTATTAAAAGACTTGCAGGGTTAAGTTTATGAGTGTATATTAAAAAACTTCCTAAAATAGTATTCATAGTCATATAACCTAAAAACCCACTTAATGCTGCTGTTGCCTTCTCACTTTTTACAAATCCATATGCTATACAGATTGCGAATATTACTGGAATATTATTATTCACAACATTTCCTGCATCTTTTAAAATATTAAACAGTAATCCAAGATGCTTTAAAAATGGAAATATCTCTGTTATTCTTGGGTTAGTAAATCCACTCCCAACTCCAACTAATATTCCTGCAATGGGTAATATAAGAACTGGAGCCATCAATACTTTTCCCAACTTTTGAAACTCACTAAATACTCTGTTTTTATCCATTATTCCTCCCCAAATATTTCTAATAAGATTTCTTTTCTAATTTTGGCCAATATTCTCCATTTGCTTCTATTAAATCATCTAAGATAGCTTTCGCTATTGAAGTTGATGAAACTGTCTTATTCACTGCTATAGCTTGAAGAGCTTTATCATATGAATTTTCAAAATAAGCATCTACAGCTAACTTTTCTGACGATAATTGATTTTCTATCAACCCTTTATAAAATGATGAAATAGGTTTTCTAGCTACTGGCTCAGGACCCCAGCTTCTTAAATATGCTGGAACTTCTACCATTGCATCTGCTGGAAGATTAGGAATAGCTCCATTATTTTCTACAATAACTAAATATCTGTATCCTTTATTATATGCTATTGAAGCTGCTGCATCTACTATAAAGTCTCCGAATACAGTAAATTCTTGTACAGGGCTTTTATAATTATCAGGGTCTGCTAAAAATTTATTGTATTCTTCTTTTAGTTCTTTTTCTCTTCCTTCTATTACCATATCTGCTCTAGTATGAGTCAAGTCCATTTTTTTTACTACATCTGATGAATATAGATAATATTGTAAGTAACTGTTAGGAAGATATTCTGGATAATCTTTTACAATTTCAGCATATTGTTTCCAAGTTTTTTGCCAATCTTTATCTTTATGATGTCTATCACTGCAAGCTTCCATTCCAGTTGATATTATTTTTTCTCTCAATTCTGGCAATCTATCTTTTCCTGTTTGGTCATATAATGCTGTAAACCATCCGAAATGATTTAGTCCAAAATATTCTGGATCTAATTCTGTCCAATCACTCAATCCCAGCATTTTACTGTAAGAAAGAAGTATTGCTACTGGCATATCACATATATTTAATATTCTTTCATTATTAAATTTTCTTCTTGTTGCTTCTGCTACTACAGCAGCTGGGTTTGAATAATTAAGTATCCAGCAGTCAGGTGAATACTTTTTAGCCTCTTCTATTATTTTTATAACTCCAGGAATTGATCTTATCCCATATGAAATTGAACCTCCAGGTCCACAAGTTTCCTGACCTATAACGCCATATTTTAAAGGTATTTTTTCATCATACCTTCTCATTTCAAGTCCCCCTTGTCTTATTTGAGCAAAAACAAAATCTACTCCTGTAAAAGCCTCAGCATAATCTAATGTAGCTATAACTTCTAATTCTTTATCATAATTATCTTTTATGAATTGAGTCATTACAGCTTTTACTCTATTTAATCTGTCTTCATCTATATCAAATAAAATTAATTTTTTCAAAGGAAGTGTATCTTTCTTTTGAATTAAACTTTGAATTATTCCTGGAGTATGAGTACTTCCAGCTCCTGCTATTACAACTGTATTCTTTTTCATCTTTTTTCTCCTTTTTAAAATAAAATATCTTTATTACAAGCAAAGTATAGCATATTAAAATTTTTAAAATAAAAATTTTCATTTTTTGAAAATTTTATTTGTTTTTTCATTCAAAATTTAGTTTTTTACACATTTTTAAGAAATAAAAAAATACCTCCCTAACATAAGGTATTTCTTATATTAGAAAGGTATTTATATTTTTTATTAAAATACTGGTACAAATCCGCCTTTAAAAGTTTCATTGATATAGTTTCTTACTTTATCACTTTGAAAATGTTTTACAAAAGTTTTTATATCTTCTCTGTTTTCATCTCCTGCTCTTACAGCTATGATATTGATATATGGTGAGTCTTTATCTTCAAGAAGTATGCTGTCTCTAGTAGGATAGAACCCTGCATTAAGAGCATATCCTCCATTGATAATAGCTGCATCTACATCATCTATTACTCTAGGAAGCTGAGCTGCTTCTAATTGTTTAAATTTTAGCTTCTTTGGATTTTCTACAATATCAAATGCTGTAGCATGAAGATCTGTAGGGTCTTTAAGTTTTATCAGCCCTATTCTATGAAAAAGAAGAAGTGCTCTTCCACTGTTTGTAGGGTCATTAGGTATAGCTATTGTAGCTTTATCAGGAAGTTCCTCTATTGTTTTGTATTTTTTAGAGTAAAGTCCTAATGGAGCTATATATGTTGCCCCTGCTGAAACAAGATTCAGATTTCTATCTTTTTTAAATTGCTCTAAATATGGAAGATGCTGGAAAGAGTTCAGATCAATATCTCCTTCTGCAAGAGCTATATTAGGAGTTACATAGTCATTCATTTCAACTATTTGAAGTTCTATTCCCTCAGCTTTCAGATCATCTTTTATAAGCTCCATAATCTCTGCTCCTGGATAAGAAGTTGTTCCTATCTTTAAAGTTTTCCCAAAACATATTGTCGTTAACAGTATAAACAGTATAAATATTTTTTTCATCTTTTCAGCTCCCCTTATTATTTATGTATTTTCATTAGAATGTAGGTACTACTCCACCTTTATAATTATTTAAAATATAGTCGCTTACTTTTTTACTTTGAAGTGCTTTTATAAGTTTTACTATATCTTCTTTATTTTCATCTCCAGCTTTTACAGCTATAATATTTGCATATGGAGATTCTTTTCCCTCTAATAGAAGAGAATCCTCTACTGGTGAGAATCCAGCTTCTAGTGCATAGTTTCCATTGATAACTGCTGCATCTACATCTGGCAGAACTCTTGGAAGTTGTGCTGCTTCAATTGGTTTAAATTTTAATTTTTTAGGATTCTTAACTATATCAAACTCTGTCACATATAAGTTTGTTGGATCATTTAAAGTTATTAGTCCATTGTTGTGTAAAAGAATAAGAGCTCTTCCTCCATTTGATGGGTCACTTGGTATAGCTATTGTTGCTTTATCAGGCAGCTGTCCTATTTCTTTATATTTTTTTGAGAAAACTCCAAGAGGTTCAACATGAATCTTAGCTGCTGATACAAGTTTTAATCCTCTTTCTGTTACAAATTTTTCAAGATATGGATAATGCTGAAAGAAGTTTGCATCTATTTCTCCCTCTGCCAGTGCTAAGTTAGGAGTTACATAATCTGTAAATTCAATAATTTTAAGATCTACTCCTTCTGCTTTCAAATCATCTTTTACAAGATTTAAAAGTTCTGCATGAGGGACAGGTGTTGCTCCGACTTTCAATTCCCCTGCGAATATTGTTGTTCCTACCAATACAAATGCTGCTGCTAATAATGTTTTTAATGATCTTTTCATAAATATTCACTCCCTTTATAATTTAATTTTTTTATCTGTTCTTTTTTGCTCTATATACAAGATAGTTTCCTAATGATTGTAGTACCTGTACCAGAAGAATTATAACGATTACTGAGTATATCATTATATCTGTCTTGAATCTCTGATATCCGAATCTTATAGCCAGATCTCCAAGTCCTCCAGCACCGATAGTTCCTGCCATTGCTGAGAATCCTATCAAGCTTATTATTGTAACTGTTATTCCGTGTATGATATGAGGCATAGTTTCAGGAATCATCACTTTCCATATTATTGTAGAATTACTTGCTCCCATACTTGAGCTTGCCTCAATAAGCCCTCTGTCAACTTCGTTCAATGCTCCCTCTATCATTCTGGCAACAAATGGTGCTGCTGATATTGATAGTGGAACTATTGCTGCTGTACTTCCTATTGTTGTCCCTACTATTATCCTTGAAAGAGGAAACAGACAAATCATTAAAATGATAAAAGGAAATGACCTCAAAGTGTTGATTATAATTTCAAGAACTTTATTTAATTTAGGTTTTTCTAAAATATTTCCCTCTTTAGTAATTACTAAAAGTATTCCTATTGGGAATCCCATGAGCAATGAGAAGAATGTTGAGAAAAATACCATGTACAATGTTTCCAATGTCGAATCTAAAATCATACTAAATACCATTATAAATCACCTCTACTATAACTCCTGATTCATTGAACCATTCTATTGCTTCCTGCTGCTGCTCCATATCTCCTGACAATTCAATAAACAGATGTCCTACTTTCATTGTAGAAAGATGATCTATCGATCCTCCAATTATACTGAAATCTATATCAAACTTTCTCAGTGCCTGTGATATTATTGGTTCTTCTGCTATAGTTCCTAAGAATTTAAGTTTTACTATATATTTTCCTTTTGTTTTCATTATCTCTACTCCTCTTTCTTCTGTGCTTGGAAGATAAGAGATAAGCTCTTTTGTTATTTCTGCCTGAGGGTTTGAGAAGATATGGTGTACTCCCCCTGTTTCGACTATTTCTCCATCAGACATTACTGCTACTCTATTACAGATATCTCTGATAACTTCCATCTGGTGAGTTATCATAACTACTGTAAGTCCAAATTTATGCTGGATATTTTTTATAAGTTCCAGTATAGAATTTGTAGTTTTAGGGTCAAGAGCTGATGTAGCCTCATCTGATAAAAGTATATCAGGGTTATTAGCTAAGGCTCTTGCTATTGCCACCCTTTGTTTCTGTCCTCCACTCAACTGACTAGGGTATGAATCTATTTTATCTGAAAGTTCTACTACTTCCAGAAGCTCCCTTACTCTGTCTTTCATTTTCGCTTTATCCCAGCCAGCTATCTCCAGTGCAAATGCCACATTTTCTCCAACTGTTCTTGATGCTAAAAGATTAAAATGCTGGAATATCATTCCTATTTTTTTTCTTCTCTCTAAGAGTTCATCTTTAGAAAGTTTTGTTATATCTACTCCATCTATTACTATACTTCCACTCGTAGGTTCCTCTAATCTGTTTAAAAGTCTGATGAGGGAAGATTTACCTGCTCCGCTTAGACCTATTATCCCAAATATATCCCCTTTTTTTACTTCAAGGCTGACATCTTTTACTGCATGAAAGCCGTTAGAGTATACTTTATTGATTTTTTCTATTTTGATCATTCCTGTGCTCCTCCATATCTATATTTGAGTAAAAAAAAATCTCTACTGCCATCAAGGAATAGAGATAAATTACACTAATTTTATTAGTCTATCCATCTGTCTGGAATTAGCACCACACCATAACGGCAGGTTGCTGAAACATCACAGGGCCAGTCCCTCAGTCTCTCTTGATGGTTGATTCATTTGTTAGGAGTATATTATAACTTTTTTCAATTTATGTCAATACATTTTTTAAAATTTTTATAGACTGGAAAAAAAATTTCATATACAATACTATATAAAGCTAAATAAACTGGAGGAAGTTATGACTTTTAAATATTTTAATATTATAAAAAATGATGTAATAACCATAACAGGAGCAGGTGGAAAAACTTCTCTTCTATTTTTTCTTGCAGAAAAACTTTCTGAATATGGAAAAGTTCTTGTAACTACCACTACAAAAATTTACTGCCCCTCTGAAGAAAAATATGAATCCCTTATTATTGGGAATAATATATCTACTGGAAAAAACAAAAATATAACTGTGGCTGGGAGCAGAATAGAAGATGAAAAACTTCACTCTCTGCCTTATGACGAGATAAATAATATGAGAAAAAATTATGATTTTGTGTTAATAGAGGGAGATGGAGCAAAGGAGAAATTATTAAAAGAATGGAATGATTATGAGCCTTGTATTCCTGAATTTTCTACAAAAATAATTGGAGTAATCAATATGGATATACTTGATTTAAATATTTCCGAAGAAAATATTCATAGATTTGAGCTTCTAAAAGAAAAATTTCCAAAGGATATAAATAAAAAAATAACTTCTGATTTTTTACAAAGATATATTTTATCAGCTGATTATTTTAAAAATTCCAGTAAAGATTCAGAAAAATATCTTTTTTTTAACGGAATTGATGGAGAAAATTATTTAACTAAATTTCAAGAAGCTATAAAAACAGCATATAAATTATCTGAAAATAGTTTTCTGCCAAAAATATTTATAGGAAGTCTTAAAGAAAAAATGATTTATCCTTTAAAAAAATTAGATGCTGTTGTTATGGCTTCTGGTTTTTCTAAAAGAATGGGAAAAAATAAACTGTCTCTCTCATACAAAGGGAGAACTCTTTTAGAAGCAACCTTAGAGAAAATTTCTCATATCCCTTTTAATGAGGTTATTATCTGTGGAAGAGAGGAATGGGTTGAAGATCTTGCCGATAAATATAATTTTAAATATTGCTATAACTCTTTTGCTGATCTTGGTCAGAGTGAAAGTATAAAGCTTGGTGCAGAAAATTCTACAGGAGAGGGGCTAGCCTTTTTCCCTGGAGATCAGCCTCTGCTGGCTGAGGATACAATTTTAAATCTCTATTATGAATTTCAAAAAACTAATCTTATAACTATCCCAACAGTTGAAGAAGATAGATTTTCCCCTGTATTTTTTCCAGAAGATAAAAAAGTTGAACTATTGAAATTGGAAGGAGACACTGGAGGGAAAGCTGTTATTAAAAAAACTCCAGTTATCAATCTTGTTAAGTTTTCTTCAAAAGAGGAATTTAAAGATATTGATACCATCGAAGATTATCTGTATATACTTAATAATAAAAAATAATCTAACCTTTTCTTTTATATCTTACTGATTAATCAGTGGCCAAAAGCTAGATTATATTTTGGAAATCAGAAAAATTTTTGTAATTAATAAAGCAGGTAAAATGTAGTTTGAACAAAGCAAATTTCTAGTAATTAAGCAGTTGTTTTTTAACTGCTTAATTACTGAGATGACACAGGAGAGCTTTTTATTTAAATATCTTATATTTTTTCATTGCCTCTTCCAGCCCTAATTCAATGACGCTATCCCAAAATTCTCCTCTAGTTTCAGGATAAGATATTGGGTAGCTCAATCTCTGCTGATGTTTCACAGATTCTGAACTTTTCCTTTTCTCCATTTCCATATCATTTTTCATTTTATTAAGAATCTCTTCTCCTTTTTCATTGTTGACAATAACTAATGAAAGTCCTCTCTTATCATATTTTTCTGGAGCAAATTCCTCTATTCCAAAATAATCTGCTATTGTTATATCAGAAACTCTATGAGTGTCAGTAAATCTGCATGCTGAACATGATGGACGGCTTATTGAAAGCAGCCCAAAGAACATTTTATAAAATCTCTCATCCCCTTGGACTTCATTCATTGCAGTTGTAGAAAAATGAAAAGATTTGTTGCTGTTGGTTCTGTTCCAGTCTAATTTTTTAGTTCTAAAATGAACTTCATCAATAGTCCCCCCATTTTCTTTTTCCAGTACTTTTTTCAGTTCCTCCCAAATAAAAGGACTTGTGACACTGTGACATATAAGGTCGCAAATATATAGATTTTCTCTCAATGGTGTATTTCCTATAAAAGCTTTAAGTCCTGCACATTGACATGGAGTTCCAGAAAATAAGACTTTTCTCCCTTCTGCCAATTTCTCTTTTATTTTAGGAAAAATATCACCTAACCTACTCTGGACATACTTGGAAAATCTAAATCTATCTCTTCCTTCTTTTGTTTCTGCCATTTCATGTACTACACAAAAGTTATCATCAAAATCAACTCCACATATTATTCCACCCTCTTTTAAGAAAACATCTGAAATAGCTGTGAATGCTCCTCCAGAGGTAGAATTTTTAAGTGTATCCTCACTTTTGTGCTTCGATAGATAAAAATCTCCTTCTATTTTATTTTTTAGAGATTTTTCATTTATAACAGGACAGACTTTTTTACATAATTGACAATCTATACACAATGACTGATCAATTTTAGGATATAGAAATCCTTCTCTGTCAGGTTCCATTTTTATCGCTTCTTTAGGACAAATATTATAACAAGCAGTACACCCACAGCAATCTTCTTTTTTCTCAAATATGTACTCCATTTAATTCCCTCCTTCTGTTTCTGTATCTCATATATAAATATCCTTCATATGACGCCATAAATATCCAGCCTATTCCCATTCCAACAGCTACTCCTGATATTCCCATATATTTTGTAAGCATGTATGACAAGACTACTCTAATGGGAATTTGAATAAATGTTGCTATAAGAGTCACATCCATTCTTCCGAATCCCCTGAAAAAACCTTGCAGAGTGTTGCATAAAGCTGTAAGTATATAGAAAAATGCTATTGTTTTTAAATATGTTCTTCCTAAAAATATAGCTTTTATTTCTGATGATTCTATAAATATTTTCATTATTGAATCTGAAAAAATAAATATAAGTATTGCAGTTGCAACGCAATAAAGCAATGACATTGTTAAGGCACTTTTAAACCCTTTAAATATTCTTTCATCTTTTCCAGCTCCTCTATTTTGAGAAATAAAAGTAGTAAGAGCTGCTCCCATACTGTCTCCTGGTGTAAGTATAAACCCATCTATTCTGCTTCCAGAATTAAAAGCAGCTATTGAATCTATTCCCAAAGGATTTACTGCTCCCTGTACAAATACAGCTCCTGTAAAAATTATAGTCTGTTGAACTGCATAAGACAAGCTATATGACATAGTTTTTTTCAATAAAGTCAGATCTATCACAAACTCTTTTAAAGTTAATCTAAGAACAGGCATTCTGAAATAAATATTCAAAAGGGAAATAACAACAGCCACTATTTGAGATATTACAGTTGCATAAGCTGCACCCTTTACTCCCATTCCTAAATTTTTTATAAAATATATATCTAACCCAATATTTAAAACAACTGCTATTACAAGTATTCCCAATGGCGTCTTTGAATCTCCAACTGCCCTCATCTCAGCAGACAATATATTGTAGAGAAAGGAAAATATCAGCCCTATTATTATTATTCTCAAATATCCCTCTGCCATTTCCATTATCTCTATGGGAGTATTCATTAAAATAAGTATATATTTTATGCTGAATAATGCCACAGCAGAAAGTAAAAAAATAAAAACTGCTCCTGCTTTTATTGTTGTAGCTATTTCTTTTTTTAATTTTTCTATATCTTCAGCACCATAAAATTCAGCCATAAGTATAGCAGATCCCAATGAAAACCCAACAACAAAAAATATCAGTATATTCATTATAGGGCCAGCTGTTCCTACCGCTGCTAAGGCTTCTTTTCCACTAAATCTTCCTACTATTACTGCATCAGCAGTATTGTACATCTGCTGAAAAATATTTCCCAGAAATATAGGAATTGTGAAGAAAAAAATATTTTTTGTTACATTTCCCTCTGTCATTTTTTTCATAATTTATTCCTTTTTAGATTTTATATAATCATTATTAATTTTATTTTGGTTTTTCAAAATCATTTTAACACCATAAGATTTCTTTGTCAATAAAATTATCATTGACATTACTCTTTCAGCACTCTAAAATATTGTTATAATAATTCTAACAGGAGTAATCTTATGAAAACTACTATTGAAAATTCTTCATACAAATCTGATCTTACCAATAAAGATAAAATAATATTAGATTATATACTTCGTAATAAGAAAACAGCCTGTTTTCTTACCTCTAACGAAATAGCTGAACTTCTTAATGTCAGCCCTTCATCTGTTGTGAGATTATCAAAAAAAATTGGCTTTGAAAATTTTTCAGTATTTAAAAAAGCTTTACAGATGGAAATAGCTGAGCAGGAACCATCTCTTGATGCAAATGAAATTCCTTATGAAAAGATAGAACAATATGATAAACTTTCTGATATTGAATTGATTAAAGCTTTCCGACAGAATGTATTAAAAAATATTACTGCTGATATCTCCAGTAAAGAAGACAAAAAGTTTATAGAAAGTGCTGATATAATTTCAAAAGCAAAGAGAGTATTCATTGTAGGATATCGTGCTTGTGCAGGGCTTGCCTCTACATTTGGAATAATGCTTTCATGTATAAGACCTGATGTTTTCGTCTTAAATAATAATGGACCTATTGTTGACAGACTCATTGATCTTGGAAAAAATGATGTAGTTGTTGCCATATCTTTTAACCGTTATTCTGGAAATACAAAATTTGCTGTTCAAATAGCAAGGGATGCTGGAGCCAAAATAATATCATTCACTGATTTTTATACTTCTCCAATTGCACAGGGAGTTGATAAGGTTATAATCAACAGTGTAGAAAATTTCAGTTTCTACAATTCATATGCCAGCTCTATGATGAATATAGAGACAATTGTAGCTCTTGTGAGCAAAAAAAACATGGCAGCTAATAAAAAACGGCTTATGAAAATGGAAACATACTTAGAACAGAATGGAGAATACTAAAAAAAGAGGATAACCCTAGAGTTAAGATAATTTTAGAAATTTCTAAGATTCTCTTTTCTGCTTTTTGGTTATCCTCTTATATTTTTTTATCTTTACTTATTTTTTCTATCTATGTAATGTGTATGGAAAAGTTTATGTGTCATAACTCCATAAGGTTTTCCTAATGATTCTCTATAAAGATCTATAACATATCTGTTATTATGAGATGTTCTTATTTCTTTATGATAATCTATATTTTGAATAGCTGCTGCTCTTGTCTTAACAATGTCAAAGTTTCCATGATGGTAAGGTTGTCCTCCTCCACCTACACATCCACCTTTACATGCCATTACTTCTACAGCATGGAAATTCTCTTCCCCTGCTTTTATCTTCTCTACAACTTTTCTAGCAGCTCCCAATCCGTGAACTACAGCAAGTCTAAGAACTTCATTTCCAACTTTTACTTCTGCTACCCTCACTTCTTCGAATCCTCTCATAGGAACAAAATCTACATCTTCCAGTTTAGTTCCAGTAGCCCACTCATATAGTGTTCTTGAAGCAGCTTCCATAACTCCTCCAGTTCTACCAAAGATATCAGCAGCTCCTGTAGATTTACCCATAGGTGAGTCAAACTCGCTCTCTTGAAGCGAATTAAAGTCTATATTATATTGTTTTAAAATTCTTCCAAGCTCTCTTGTAGTTAATGAATAATCTACATCTGGATTTTGTTCAACTGTAAACTCTTCTCTTGATGCTTCATATTTTTTAGAAATACAAGGCATTATAGATACACATACAAGATCTTTTTTGTCTATTCCCATTTTTTCAGCCCATACATGTTTAGCTAAAGAGCCAAATATTTGCTGAGGTGATCTTGTAGTTGAAAGATTATCCAGTATTTCTGGGAAGTTAAGCTCAGCAAATCTTACCCATGATGGACAACAAGAAGTATACAATGGAAGTTTTACATCTTGCTTTCCAGCTAAATAATCATCTAGTCTATGCTTTAACTCTGTAGCTTCTTCCATTATAGTGATATCTGCTGCAAAGTTTGTATCGAATACTCCATCAAAGCCTAATTTTTTAAGAGCAGTTACCATTTTCCCAGTTGAGTTAGTTCCAGCAGGTATTCCAAAAAGTTCCCCAATAGCTACTCTTACTGCTGGTGCTACTTGAACTATAACTTTTTTATTAGGGTTTATAAGATCACGAGATAATTTAAAACTGTTGTCAGTTTCATACAATGCTCCAACAGGGCATACAGCCACACATTGACCACAGAAAGTACAGTCAGTTTCAATAAGATTTCTATTGAAAGCTGTATTAACTACAACGTTAAATCCTCTGTCTATTCCTGTAAGAATACCACAAGTCTGGATATCTCCACACATAGTCTCACATCTTCTGCACATGATGCATTTTGTAATATCTCTAGTTATAGAGATAGAATGCTGCATATCATGAACCGCCTCTTTTCCTTCAAATCTCATTTCTCTTAATCCGAAAGAAATAGCAAGTTTTTGAAGTTCACATTCTCCATTTTTTCCACATATCAAACAATCTTTCGGATGGTCAGAAAGCATAAGCTCCACTACCATTCTTCTTTTCTGCATTACTTGAAGAGAGTTAGTTACAACTTCCATTCCTTCAACTATTGGAGTAGTACAAGAAGGAAGAAGTCTATTCATTCCTTTTACTTCAACTACACAAACTCTGCATGAAGCACAGTTATTTTTATAGCCTATATCATCCATTTGCATATAGCACAAGTGAGGAATATGTATACCAGCTTTTAATGCTGCATTAAGTATAGTTGTTCCTTCTGGTGCCAATACTATTTTACCATCTATCTTAAGTCTTATCATTCTCATTTTATTCGTTCACCTCATCAGAAATATTATAGTTTTACAATTGCACCGAATTTACAAGTCTCATAACAAGCTCCACATTTTATACAGATCTCATTATCTATTTCATGTCTATGTTTTACAGTACCTGTAATAGCATCTATTGGACATACTCTAGCACAAGCTGTACATCCTATACATTTATCTGTAATAGAGTATGTGATAAGTTTTTGACATGCTCCAGCAGCACATCTCTTATCTACCACGTGCTCAACATATTCATCATAGAATTGAGCTAATGTAGATAGAACTGGGTTAGCTGATGTTTGTCCCAATCCGCATAGAGAAGTTGCTTTAATACCTTCAGATAACTCTTGCAGAAGATGAAGATCTTCCAATGTTCCTCTTCCCTGAGTTATTTTATCAAGCATTTCATAAAGTCTTGTATTTCCGACTCTGCAAGGTGTACATTTTCCACAAGATTCATCAAGAGTAAATTCAAGGAAGAATTTTGCAATGGCAACCATACAGTCATCTTCGTCCATTACTACCATTCCCCCAGATCCCATGATAGAACCTTTTTTACTTAAAGTATCAAAATCTATTGGAGTATCAAGGTCTTTCTCAGTTAGACATCCACCAGATGGTCCTCCTGTTTGTACTGCCTTGAATTTTTTATTATCTTTAATTCCTCCACCAATTTCAAATATTATTTCTCTTAAGCTTATTCCCATAGGAACTTCAACAAGTCCCACATTATTAATTTTTCCAGCTAGAGCAAATACTTTTGTTCCAGGAGATTTTTCAGTTCCAACTTCTCTGAACCATTCTTTACCGTATAAAAGTATTCCTGGTACATTTACTAAAGTTTCTACGTTGTTTACAACTGTAGGTTTATCCCAGAACCCTTTTTCTGCTGGGTATGGCGGTTTAGAAGTAGGCTCTCCTCTTCTTCCCTCCATTGAATGTATAAGAGCAGTTTCCTCTCCACATACAAATGCTCCTGCACCAAATTTTAGTTCAATATCAAATTCAAAATCAGTTCCTAGTATATTTTTTCCTAAGAAGCCTTTTTTTCTTGCTGCTTCAATAGCAACTGACAATCTGTGAATAGCCAAAGGATATTCAGCTCTGATATATACCAGCCCTTTTGTAGCTCCAATAGCATATCCTGCTATCATCATCCCTTCTATTACTGAATGGGGGTCTCCTTCCAGTATAGATCTATCCATAAATGCTCCTGGGTCTCCCTCATCAGCATTACATACAATATATTTTTGTTCAGCTTCTATGTTAGAAGCAATCTCCCATTTGATTCCAGTAAGGAATCCTCCTCCACCTCTTCCTCTAAGGCCAGAAGCGAATATTTCTTTTATTACATCTCTATTGCTCATAGTTTTTAAAACTTTTTCAATTCCCTTATATCCATCATTTTTCAAGAAATCTTCTATATTTTCAGGGTCAATCACTCCACAATTTTTAAGAGCTCTTCTTTCTTGCTTTTGATAGAATTCCATATCTTTAGAGTCATGAATACGTTCTTCAGTTTTTGGATCTATGTAAAGTAATCTTTCAATCTTTTCCCCATCTACGATATCAACTTTAATTATTTCTTCTGCATCTTCTGGTTTTACTTCAATATAGAAAGTATTTTCAGGTACTATTTTAACTATTGGTCCTTTCTCACAGAACCCAAAACACCCTGTAAGTACTACTTCTACATCTTTCACATTGTATTCAACTATATATTTTTCTAAATTTTTCTTTATCTCATCACTTTTAGACGATAAGCAACCTGTTCCACCACATATCAAAATTTTCTTATTGCAGTTCATTAGTCCCTCCTGAATAATTACTTGTATTTCCCAAATTTAAGCGTTTTCTTGTCTTTCCTTTTCCATGTATTCTTCAATTAATTTTTTTACATCAGTTGGTTTTACCTTTCCATGAACTTCTTTACCAACGATAACTACCGGAGCCAGTCCGCATGCCCCAACACATCTTAAACAGTCAAGAGAGAAAAGTCCATCTTTCGTAACTCCTCCCACTTCTATGTTAAGTTCTTTTTCAAGACTTTCTAAGACTTTCCCTGCTCCTCTAACATAACATGCTGTTCCTGTACAAACAGATATTTGATATTTTCCTTTTGGCTCCATAGAAAAAAAGTTATAGAAACTTACTACCCCATATACCTTTGCTACTGGAACTTCTAATTCTTCTGCTATAAACTCTTGAACTTCTGCTGGAATATATCCAAAAATTTCTTGAGCTTTGTGTAAAACTATAATAAGAGAACTCTTTTTATCCTCGAATGTTGATATATAACTCTTTAGTTCTTTAAACCCAATATTATCTTTACATATCATTTTTTTGACCCCTCCTCATTTATATTATGTAAGATTTTAATTCTATTTATATTATAATAACATAGAAACTATTAAAACTAAATAGTTTTTTTACTAATGAACAATACAAATTTTTAATGTTTAAAGAATTCAAATGGCTCTATTAATATCATTCTTCCCTTCTCATTTCAGTAATGGAAAACAGATTTCAAAAAATAAAAAAATTCCAGTAAAATGGAATTCTTTTTTTCATTTATTGAGCAAATTTTTCAATTTTTTTCATATTTCTTCATTTTATATATTATATATTAATAGTTATTATTTCTTTTTTATATAGAAATAAAAAAGCTTAGCGAATTCCTATCCTCCCGGGAGGCTTCCCTCCAAGTACTTTCAGCGTTTATGGGCTTAACTTCTGGGTTCGGAATGGGACCAGGTGTACCTCCATAGCTATCTTCACTAAGCATATATATAAATTATTTATTTTCAGTTAAAAAGCTTGGCAAGTTCCTATCCTCCCAGGAGGCTTCCCTCCAAGTACTTTCAGCGTTTACGGGCTTAACTTCTGGGTTCGGA
>OGIW01000123.1_pt1 | contig 94085 bp, 115 predicted proteins | sample 1571921 | NCBI WGS metagenome assembly OGIW01 (sample SAMEA2582112, study PRJEB24529) | metagenome | biome: Human gut stool | place: China | collected 2011 | reverse complement strand
ATATATCGGCATTTACCAACTTATGAAAAGATAATCAGAAATTTAGTAAGTTTTTATTATAAAAGTATATCACTGAACAGTAAAACTTGTATATACCTTCTGTAAAAAAAGCGTAAGTGTCTTCACTTATTTTTTCGCGCCTGACGTCATTTTCCGCACATACCAATAATAATACGGGATAAGCGGAATCAATGCACTTACCCATGCAGCCGGATCGCAGATACAGATTCCGGTAAACTGAAGCGGTTCAAACAGTAAGAATACAGCAAGTCCCCTTGCAAGTAATTCAAACACACCTCCAAGCATCGGCACCAACCCATTTCCAATACCCTGAAGTGTATTTCGATATAAGAAAATAAGCCCAAGCGGGAAATAAAACCAAAGACTGATATGAAACATCTGCTCCGCAATCGCCCGAAGTTCCCCCGTTGGATCTGCCACAAATATCTTGACAAAAGAAGGCAGCCAGAAAAATGCCACGACCATAATGACAATACTGTAAACAGCAGTCACGCCAATACTGACATTCAATCCTTTTTTGATTCTGTCAACTTTTCCCGCTCCATAATTCTGTCCTGCATATGTAGCAAGCGCTGCTCCCAACGCCATATATACCTGCATTACAATATTCTGAATCTTACTTGTTGCAGAATAAGATGCAATGTACATAGAGCCTAGCAGATTCAACGAAGACTGTACAATCATCGTTCCAATCGCTGTAATAGAAAACTGCAGTGCCATCGGAACTCCCATCGCCAAAAGTTTCAGAATACTCCGCAATGAAATCGCTCTCTCCTCTTTTCCGAAATGTACAATCTCATATTTTTTCCATACATAAACCAAACACAAAACACCAGATACTGCCTGAGCTGCGACTGTCGCATAAGCAGCGCCTGATACTCCAAGCGGAATTACCGCCACCAAAAGAAAATCAAGCCCGATATTTAAAATAGAAGATAACACAAGAAAAACAAGCGGTGTCTTGCTGTCTCCCAAAGATCTTGCAATCGCAGCAAGCATATTGTAAAGAATCGTTGCCGGAAGTCCCGCATAAATAATCGCAATATATTTCCATGTATCTGCATAAATTTTTTCCGGTGTATTCATTGTCGTCAAGATCCAGCCATTCGCCAGCAGCAATCCTGTTGTCATAATAATTGCCAGTATTACACACAAATAAGTCGACATCGCCACATAATGTCTTAACCGTTTTTCATCTTTTGCACCATACGCCTGTGAAATCAAAATTCCAAAGCCACTCGTCATTCCGGTAATCCAGCCGACTACAAGAAAATTTAAAGAAGTGGTGCTTCCAACTGCCGCCAGCGCATCTACTCCTAAAAATCTTCCGACAATCATTGAATCTACAATATTATAAAAATTCTGAAATAGATTTCCGCATAAAACCGGAAACATAAAAGCCAGTATCAATTTTAAAGGTTTCCCTTCTGTCATATTTTTCGCCATCGTATTCCCCCTTTTTTCATATGTATTTCATTATATCGCTCTCTTTTCATTTTTTCTAGTACAAAATATGTAAAATGCCCTGAACTGCAGCGAGTTTTTCAGAGCATTTCCAACCTTATTGAAGAATCGGCTGGTACTGTTTCCCGTCCAATGCCGCTTCCGCCGCTTCACGCAGTAATTCGGTATGTGCAATCATCGAATTTGGCTTCTTTTCCGGATTATCCTGCCCAAACGGCACAAAATAAACGTGTTTCGCATTCAAGAGCAGACCGATATTTTTCATGTTCATACCAAGTGCATCGTTGGTAGATATAGATAACAGCAGTGGTTTTTCGCTTCGAAGATGCGCCTTTGCCGCCATCAATACCGGCGTATCGGTGATTCCATTTGCAAGTTTTGCAATCGTATTTCCTGTACATGGCAAAACAATCAAAAGATCCAAAAGACTTTTGGGCCCAATCGGCTCCGCTTCTGCAATTGTAAGCATTGGTGTTCTTCCGGTCAGAATCTCCGCTCTTCGCACAAACTCCTCTGCCTTTCCAAACCGACTGTCAATCGTCTGAGCCGCCTCTGAAAAAATGGTCTGCACCTTTGCCCCCGCCTCCACCAGTTTCTGAAGTTCCTGAAATGCATTCTCATAAGTACAAAAGGAGCCACTCATGGCAACCCCTATCGTTTTTCCGGCCAATTCCATTATATCCCCTCCCTCAAATCTTCTATTGAGCAACAGACTCTCTCAATTTTTGAAAAATCGTATCCGCAATAATCCGGGCAGAAGTATACGGTGCATATTTTCCCGGAAGCCCCGGAAGTTTCACCGCCTGCACGCCCATTTTTCGTGCAGCCGCATAATCCACTCCGCCATCTCCGGAAGCAATATCCAAAATCCATGCACTCTTTCTCACATACGACAGTTGTTTTGCCGATAAAATCCTTTCCGGAATGGTATTAAAAATAATATCTGCTGTTTTCATTTCCTGCAAAAAACGATCTGTTTCTACAACATACATTCCATCAGCTCTTGCACAGGCGCAGGCTGTTTGGCTTTTATCTACGACTCCGACTTCACATCGAATCCCTTTCAAATAAGAAGCAAGCATTCTTCCGCAAACTCCATATCCCAATATCAGACACCTGCTCCCCCGAAGATTTTTAGGACTTCGTATCATCGCTTCTGCTATCATTCCTTCTGCTGTTGCAACACTATTTTCCACTGCCAGACAATGGTCTTCCATCAAGTCAAAAACACGAACTTTCTGACTTTCCATTTGTTGCATGACCGTTCTTGGAATGCACCCCGCAAAAAAAATCTGTCCTTTCCGAAGGCAGGACAACATTTCCTTTCGCTCTTTTAATTCTGCCCCAGACATTCGATTTGGACTCAAAAAGGGAATCGGATACACTAATACCTCTGCTTCCTGTATCAGTTCTTTTACCGATGAAACATATTTTACATTTTCAATCTTCTCATCTTTACACAAACCATATGCCAATACACCATGCCCTTTTGAAGCCAAAATATCCGCAAGATACCACTGCCGCAAATCTCCTCCCACAACAGCAAACTGATATAAATCTGTTCTCAACGATCAAATTTCCTTTTTTGTTTATCATATGCACAAATTTCTTTATCGGTGTAAAAAGAATTTCCTCTAATAAAATAGAATGTAGTTTCCTACATCCTATTCTTTCTCACGCGCTTTTTCACGCTCCATATTTACTTTTTCTTCTTTCATTCTTCGAAAATAAGAACTCATCTCGTCCGCCATTCCGGACAAACGGTTCAGCAATGTTGAAAAATCACACAACATTGGATCATTTTTAAAATACGGATAGACAATATCATGGTCAATCTCACTCCAGCCCTCTTCAAACAGCGTTCTTCCCTGCACTTCCACATAATATCCTTTGTACTTAATAATGTAGTGAAGAGACCGATAAATTCCTCCCGCTTTAATATCGATTAATCGTTCATCATAAATCTTACTGTCCCCTGAACGTTTATATACCTTCGGCCGCTCTGCAATATAATAATGTGCCGGATTTTCATCAAAATCCTCTAATCTGTTCTCCACATAGATATCCGGATTATTCTCAAACACCTTTGTAATATAATTGTGAAAATAAATCCAATCCTCACGATACAGGAAAAACACACGTATTCCGATTAAATCGGTAAAATATTTATAGTAGTTTTCATGATTCAAAAACGCAAATTTTTCCGGAGCTTCTCTTCGTTTCCGAATGACTTTTTCAATCAGATGCCCCGGCGCTTTCGTTCGATAACGATAAGAATGGATTCCCGCTTTTTCGATATCATACAGGTAGTCATCTACAAAATCCTTTCCGATATCTCGCAAATCCCCCTCAATCTTCTGATAGCTCTCATAAATTTTCGCAAGTTCTTCCCATTCAATATCTGCTTCCCGAAAAGCTTCTTCTGTAATATTATATTCTTCCAAAAATCTCTTTTTATCCAGCATAATTACCCCTTACTTTTTCACAATATCTCTGCTTTCATTATATCCTATCTGTTTCGATTTTACCAGCAAAAATGTCTGTACCATTCTTGGCACAGACATCTCTTTTAAATTCCCTTTTTATATAATACAAATGAATAAATGACAGGAGCAACCCCAATCACAACAATCATTCCAATCAAAATTGCAGTTTGATTCAAGAATATGTTGACAAGCATAATAGCACCTGCTACCAGCCATAATCTTCCGGCAAACCGGTTTGTCCGATTCCAGTTTTCCGTACTGTTCAAAGTCCACGGAAGCTTGATTCCGACTGTATAATTTTGTCGATTCTTAGACATATAATTTCCCGTAACAAGAAAAATCGTACCGACCAAAACTCCCGAAATCATGCTGATATTAATTGACATATTTAATGCATTTGTATAAATAGACAAAAACATAACCCACGAAACAATCGGTACAATCCAAAATACAACCGAAAGCATCTTTCCGCCAATATTTTTTCGCTTCGGATCATTTAACGAAACTGTCACTGCAACCAAGTGAAGTACTGTCAAAATAATTGGAAGGCCCAAAACAGTAAATGGCTTACTGCTCCACCCATTTGCGACATTATCAAACGTAAAATGCGTCGCTATCGTATCCGGAAGCCGGTTCCATAAAAGCAATCCGATTACAATCGGAAGAACCGTCACTACACTTGTTAAAATAATTTTTCCTCTGTACTCTTTCACACTACACCTCTCCTTTCAAATCTGCCAGCCAGAGCATAATGTCTTCCACTGCTGAAATATTCAACTCATAATACACATAGTTTTTATACTTTGTCTCACATATCAGATCTGCCTTTTTCAAAATTCCCAAATGATAAGAAATAGTTGCACCTGTCATATCAAAATGACTGCCGATTTCTCCGGCGGATAATGTTCCTTTCTTCAACAATATTAAAATTTCTCGTCGAACAGGATCTGAAAGCGCTTTGAATGTTTCTGCAAAACTCATGACATCCCACCTTTCTTTCGCAAGCATTTAGATTTTTTTCTAAATAGCTTACGAATACAATAACACCTTTTCGTTTCATTTGCAATAGGTATTTAGAAGTTTTTCTAAATACTTTTTCTTGTTTTCTTTCTTGAAATCTCCTATAATTTATTTATATGCATCTTCAATGCCAAACAAAAGAGAAAGAGGACTATTTTATATGAGACGAAATCACACACCTTTTAATGGAAAACAATTTATTTTAAACAAAAACACCGGAGAAATCCATGATCTGGACCGTGAGACACCGGATTGCCATATCGATGAAATTAATCCAGAACATATTTTTAGCTGCGACACCTATACAGAAGCGGTTCTTTTTGCGTCCATGCTTGCTGTAACCAGAAACGATTGTCCGCACTGTATGCCTGAACGAAACAGACACTAAGAAAGCGAGAAATGATATGAAACTTTCTTCCTTTATATATTTCGCAAATTTTGGTATCAAAACTATCCTATTCAAGAAAAAAGAGCCTATCCTCGGCACGATTATTGTTACAGATAAATGTAATTTAAAATGCAAACATTGTTCTGTCAATAACGTCACAGCAATCATTCATCCTTACTCGCAAATTCGAAAGGAAATGCAGCAGCTGTATGATATGGGAATCCGTATACTTTTTTTCTGCGGAGGAGAAACATTTCTGTGGAAAGACGGAACCCGTTGTTTGCGGGATTTAGTCATAGAAGCAAAGGAAATGGGATTCTTAATTGTAAACGTAGTTACAAATGGAACATTCCCTTTAGATTTGCCGGAAGCCGATTTAATTTTACTCAGTATTGATGGCGATAGAGAACACCATAATGCAATTCGCGGGAACACTTATGACATCATCATGGAAAATATTAAAAATGCAACTTTCGACAATATCTGCTTTTATATGGCAATCAACCAAATAAACAAAAATACGGTGCAAGATGTTTGTATTGCCGCACGCGATACTAAAAATGTCCGTGCGGTTTCTTTTAACTTTCATACACCGTATCCTGATACAAAAGAATTGGCTCTTTCCAAAAAAGAAAAAGCAGACTGCTGTGAAGTCATTAAAAAAATGATGAAAGAAAACGTGCCCGTATTTAATTTACAAAGTGCCTTTCCATATTTAATCAACAATAACTTTCCAACACCGTGCGACCAATGTGTTGTCATAGAGAACGGCAAACTTTCAACCTGCGGACGCTGTATTGATATTCCGGGACTTTGTAACGAATGTGGATATTTCTTTGTTGCAGAATACACTCTTTTATTTAAAGGAACACCAAAAATTATTTTTGAAATGCTGAAAACTTATTTAAAATATATTTAGGAGTAATATGAAAACAATAACAACCCTCACCAGAATGTGGCTGACTCGGTCAACAAAACCATTTATCTTTCAAAATGAGTATGATCAAAAGCTACCCTATTCTGACTGTCAAAATTTAGGACTATACGTACATATTCCATTTTGCAGAAGCATTTGCAATTTCTGCCCTTATTGCAAAACTCTGTATTCAGCAAAACTATGTGACCGGTATATCGATTCTCTGCTCCATGAAATTCATCTTGTCGGAAGTCAACATATCGGAAGAAAAAAGGCTACCAGCTTATACTTTGGTGGCGGCACACCGGCTCTTACAGTAGAACGGATCAAAGAAATCATTGATGCTGTCCAAGAACATTTTATCATCACAGAAGGAATTGGCGTCGAATTACATCCTGATAATGTAACTCCGACAGTTTTACAGACTCTAAGAGATGCCGGAGTAACAAAAATCAGCATTGGAATCCAATCCTTCCAAAATAAATTCCAAAATATTTTAGGTCGAACAACTGTTGATGCTGTCAAACTAAAAGAAACACTATCGGAAGTTCCATTTGAAACAGTTTCAATGGATTTTATTTTTGCACTTCCAAATCAAACGTTTGATGATTTAAAATCTGATATCGACAAAGCATTTCAAAGCGGAGCGAATCATATAGCCATTTATCCGTTCATTGATTTTGCTTTTACGTCAAGTTCAGTAGCAGCGATGTCTAAAAAGGAAAAACAACTACTTTTAAATGCTGTTACACATTACTGTTTAGACAAAGGGTATATCCGCACTTCCATTTGGACATTCTCAAATGAGAAAAAGGCATCCTATTCTTCCATGACCAGAGATAATTTTTTAGGCTTTGGGTGCTCTGCCGCAACTTTATTAGATGACCAATTCAAAATCAACACGTTTTCTGTAGAAGCTTATTGCGAAAGATGTAAAGAAAACAAACTTCCAACTTCATTAACAACTCGATTTTCTTTGCGTCAACGAATGCTGTATTATTTATTTTGGACTGCCTACAGTACCAAAATAAATCCCAAAGATTTTGAAAACTTCTTTGGTGTATCCCTAAAAAGTGTCTATGGGATTGAATTGAACTTAGCAAAGCTTTTAGGTTTTCTTACAGAAGAAAACGGTATTTACACGATGACTTTAAAAGGAGCCTTTTATTATCATTATTATGAAAATTTCTATACACTTTCTTATATTGAAAAAATGTGGGGAATTCTAAGAGAAGAAGCATTTCCTGAAAAAATAGAGCTATAATCGACTGAAAAGATATTGAAAAGCAAAGCAGGCAGAGTTTATCACTCTGCCTGCTTTATCACTTTTTATTGCATTTAAGAATCCCGTATTTACGCGGTTTCTTAGAATTTTCCGCCTTCTGCTGCTTCCTGGATAGAAACTGCAACAGCAACTGTCATACCAACCATTGGGTTGTTACCAGCGCCGATTAATCCCATCATCTCTACGTGAGCAGGAACTGATGAAGAACCAGCAAACTGTGCATCAGAGTGCATACGTCCCATAGTATCTGTCATACCATAAGAAGCTGGACCAGCTGCCATGTTATCTGGGTGAAGTGTACGTCCTGTACCACCACCTGAAGCTACTGAGAAGTATTTTTTACCTTGTTCGATACATTCTTTTTTGTATGTACCAGCTACTGGATGTTGGAAACGTGTTGGGTTTGTAGAGTTACCTGTGATGGAAACGTCAACGCCTTCTTTGTGCATGATAGCAACACCTTCTGTTACATCGTTGGCACCGTAGCAGTTAACTTTTGCACGAAGTCCGTCAGAGTAAGCTTTGCGGAATACTTCTTTTACTTCGCCTGTGTAGTAATCCATTTCAGTTTCTACATAAGTAAATCCGTTGATACGAGCGATAATCTGTGCAGCGTCTTTTCCTAAACCGTTTAAGATAACACGCAGAGGCTCTTTACGAACTTTGTTTGCTTTTTCAGCGATACCGATAGCGCCTTCAGCAGCAGCGAAAGACTCGTGACCTGCTAAGAAAGCGAAGCATTTTGTATCTTCTTCCAGTAACATTTTTCCTAAGTTACCATGTCCAAGACCTACTTTACGCTGGTCAGCAACAGAACCTGGGATACAGAAAGCCTGAAGACCTTCACCGATTGCTGCAGCAGCATCAGCAGCTCTTCTGCAGTCTTTTTTGATTGCGATTGCAGCACCTACGATGTAAGCCCAGCAAGCGTTTTCAAAACAAATTGGCTGGATTCCTTTGATCTGATCGTAAACGTTCAGTCCAGCGTCTTTTGTGATTTTTTCAGCTTCTTCGATAGAAGCGATTCCATAGCTATTTAACACGCTATTGATTTTATCAATACGTCTTTCATATGATTCAAATAAAGCCATTTTTTACGTCCTCCTTCTCTTACTCTGCTCTTGGGTCAATAATCTTAACAGCGTCATCTACGCGGCCATATTGTCCTTTAGCTTTTTCCCAAGCTGTGTTAGGGTCATCACCTTTTTTGATGAAATCTGTTAATTTTCCAAGACTTACGAATTGGTATCCGATGATCTCATTGTCTGCATCTAAAGCGATACCTGTTACATATCCTTCAGCCATCTCAAGGTAACGAGGACCTTTTGCTAATGTTCCGTACATTGTACCAACCTGTGAACGAAGTCCTTTTCCTAAATCTTCAAGACCTGCTCCTACTGGAAGTCCGTCTTCTGAGAACGCACTCTGTGTTCTACCATATACGATCTGTAAGAATAATTCTCTCATAGCTGTATTGATAGCGTCACATACTAAGTCTGTATTTAAAGCTTCCAAAATTGTTTTTCCTGGAAGAATCTCAGATGCCATAGCTGCTGAGTGTGTCATTCCTGAACATCCGATTGTCTCAACCAATGCTTCTTGAATGATACCATCTTTTACATTTAATGTTAATTTACAGGCTCCCTGCTGTGGTGCACACCAGCCCACACCGTGTGTTAAGCCTGAGATATCTTTTACTTCTTTTGCTTTTACCCATTTTGCTTCTTCTGGGATTGGAGCTGGTCCGTGATTAACGCCTTGAGCTACTGGACACATAGTTTGTACTTCATGTGAATAAATCATGATAAAACTCCTTTCAAATATGTATGATTTTTTCTCTATGGTGTTTGTTAGAACTTTAACGCCATATATATTCTTATTTTCTCACAAACTTCTCTTTTCGTCTATATTTTTTTTCATATTTTTTATAATTCGACATTATAAAACATTGTTTTTCTGTAAAAACACTTTCCTTGTTGAATATGACTATAAATTTTCCTCCAACAATTTCAGCGCCGCTTCCACAGCCGCATTTCTGTTTTCTTCTCTTGTTCCATGAAAACGACATTCTTTGACATAGGTCTCTGTACCAATACAACATCCCACATAGATAAGACCAACCGGCTTTTCTTTTGTTCCGCCTCCCGGGCCCGCAATTCCGGTCGTGCTAAGTCCTATCTCTGCCTTCGCCGCCCTCGCTGCTCCACGTGCCATCTCCTCGGCTGTCTGCCTGCTGACCGCTCCGTATCTTACGAGTGTCTCATGCGAAACCCCCAACAGGCGCTCTTTTGCCTCATTGGAATAGGTAATGTGTCCTTCGTTATACACAGACGATGCTCCCGGAACATTCAAAATTCTTCCTGCCAGAAGACCGCCCGTACAGGATTCTGCCGTTGTCACTGTATACTGCTTTTCCAATAATTTTTTTACAATTTCTTCTTCCAACATGATCTTCATCCTTCTTTTACATTCCACCCTGTGTCAATACCTGTTTATTCTTCACAATGTAATCCAAAAGAGAAACCACTGTCAAAATCAGTCCAATCCATACAACAACAGTTGTAATTGTCTGCATAATCGGATTTTGAATATCCAATATCAAGAGAATGATCATCGCCATATGAGATACTGTTTTAAATTTTCCCCAATAGCTTGCGGCAATGACAATCCCATTATCAGATGCTACAAGTCGGAAACCGCTGATGATAAACTCACGTGCAATGATGATCAAAACAATCCATGCCTGCAACTTTCCTGTCTCGATCAGGCAGATCATCGCAGAACATACTAGTAATTTATCCGCAAGCGGATCCATAAATTTTCCAAAATTCGTCACAAGATTATGCTTTCTGGCAATCTTTCCATCCAGCATATCTGTCAGGCTTGCAATACAAAACAGTGCAAGTGCAATATACTTTCCATTCCCTTCTGCCAAAGGTGTGATCATAAATACAACAAAAAATGGAATCATTAAAACTCTCAGTACCGTCAGCTTATTTGGTAAATTCATTATATAATCTCTCCCATCAAATCATATTCTAATGCGCCGGTGATTCTGACACGTGCGAAATCTCCCGACATTAATTCCTCTTCTGATTCTACAAAGATAAGCCCATCTACATTTGGAGCATCCTTGTAAGTTCTTCCTACATATGCATTTTCATCTGCCACTTTTCCCTCGATCATGACAAGCACTTCCCGCCCGATCATCTCTTCCGCAAGATCAAACGCAATCTCCTGCTGCAATTCCATCAGTTCTGCCTGACGGTCTTCCTTGACGTCCTCTGGAATCTGATCCGGCATCACAGCAGCCGGCGTATCTTCTTCCGGTGAATATGTAAACACACCAAGGCGGTCAAATTCCATCTCATCTACAAACTCCATCAATTCTTCGTGTTGTTCCTGTGTCTCTCCCGGGAAACCGGTAATCAATGTAGTACGGATTGCGATATCCGGTATTTCTTTTCGCAGTTTTCCAATAATTTCAACCAGCTGTTCTTTTGAAGTCCTTCTGCCCATTCGTTTTAAGATTCCATCACTTGCATGCTGAATCGGAAGATCCAGGTAGTTACAGATCTTATCCTCTTCTTTGATTACCTGAATCAATTCATCTGTAATCTCTTCCGGATAGCAGTATAAAATACGGATCCAGCGTAATCCACTGATTTTGCAAAGCTCTCTCAGCAACTTGTGCAATGATTTTTCACCATAGAGATCTTTTCCATAAAGTGTTGTCTCCTGTGCCACTAGAATAATCTCTTTTACTCCCTGTGCCACCAGATCTTCCGCCTCTTTCAGAAGTCGTTCGATAGGAACACTTCTAAAGTTTCCGCGGATTTTGGGAATGATACAATATGTACAGTGTTTATCACACCCTTCTGCAATCTTCAGATAAGCAAAATGTCCTCCTGTCGTCACAAGGCGCTTGCTCTCCACAAGCGGAAGCGCATCAATGTCAGTCATCTCCACACTTGTGTGCCCTGCAAGTGCCTCGTCAATCGCTTCCACAATCTTATCGTAAGAAGTCGTTCCAAGCACTGCATCCACTTCCTCAATCTCATCGATGATCTCCTGCTTATATCGCTGTGCAAGACAACCTGTGACAATTAACGCCTTGCATGAACCGGCTTTCTTATATTCTGCCATCTCAAGAATCGTCTGGATACTCTCCTCTTTTGCATCGTGGATAAAGCAGCATGTATTAATGACAATGACATCTGCGATCTCTTCGCTGTCCACCATCTGGTGTCCTCTAGACGCCAACAGTCCAAGCATCACCTCCGTATCGACAAGATTCTTATCACATCCTAGTGATACAAATAATATATTCATAGTCTCATTTCTCCTATATAGTTATTGAGGCAGATACTCCACTACGCATCCGCCTCATCATATCTTTTATCTATTCTTCTGTATCTTCTGCAATGATCTTAATCTTTCCATTATTCAATTCATCAATTGCAATCGAAAGTGGTTTCTCACCATGCTTTGTTGGTACTAAAGGTAATTCTCCGCCGATAATCTGTCTTGCTCTTTTTGAAGTTGCCAAAACAATCGAATAACGGCTGTTTACAATCTTAGTTGCCCCTTCCTCTACGTCTTGATTGACTACTTTCATCAAATCTGTGTAAGATGGATGTAACATGTATTATTCTCCTTTCAAATTCCCATTTAATTCTTCTTTTATCTGACACATAAAATTTCCATTGCGGAAACTTCTGTTGTGTTCACCCTCAATAATATTATGCATCTCCTGCACGCAGGTATCCAAATCATCGTTGATGATCAGATAGTCATACTCCTGCATTCCCTCAGCCTCTTCTGCTGCTCTTTGCATTCTGGATTCAATGACATCCATCGTCTCCGTTCCTCTTCCAATCAAACGCTCTCTCAAAATCGAAGCATTCGGTGGAGTTATAAACAACAACAGTGTCTGTGGAAATTTTTCTTTCACTTTCAAAGCACCCTGAATCTCAATCTCCAGAATCACGTCTTTTCCGGCTGCAAGCTGTTCTTCCACATAGGCTTTTGGTGTGCCATAATAATTATTCACGTATCTAGCATACTCTATTAACTCATCTTGTGCAATCATTTTTTCAAATTCTTCTGTCGTTTTGAAAAAATATTCCCTTCCATCTACTTCTCCTTCTCGCGGATTTCTTGTAGTTGCTGAGATAGATAATGCGTAATTATCATATTTTTCAAGCAGCGCTCGCATCACAGTCCCTTTCCCTGCTCCTGAAAATCCTGAGACTACGATCAAAATTCCTCTCTTTTTCATCCTTCTTATCCTTTCCCTTTATTCGATATTCTGAATCTGCTCTCTGATCTTTTCAATTCCTGTCTTCAGATCAATCGCATGATTCGATACTTCAATATCATTCGCCTTTGACAAAATCGTGTTCGCTTCACGGTTCATCTCCTGTGCAATAAAGTCCAGTTTTCGACCGATTCCCTCTCCCGCTTCTAATGTGGTTCTCATATGTTCAATGTGACTTCTCAGTCTGACCGTCTCCTCATCTGTGCAGATCTTGTCCGCAAACAGAATCACCTCGGCAGCCAGTCTGCTCTCATCCATCTGTACATCTTCCAAAAGTTCCTTCACTTTCAATTCCAGCTTCGCACGATATTCAGAAATGATCTCCGGTGAGCGCTCTTCGATTGCTTCAACTAATGCAAGCAATTCATCCAATTTCACATTAATGTCTTTTTTCAGATTCTCGCCTTCCACAATTCTTGTCTCCACAAATTGTGTAAACGCTCCTTCCAAGGCCTTCTTCAATCCGTTCCAAAGTTCTTCCTCATTCTCCGGTTGCTCTTCCATCGTAAGTACTTCCGGACAACGCGACAAGGTAGAAACACGAATATCATTCTCCAATGAAAATGCCTCTTCCATCTGCTTAAAATACCGCAGATACTCCTCAGCCAATGCAGCGTTATATTTTAATGCGGCCTGATTCTCTGACATGTCTTCATATGTAATAAAAATATCTACTTTCCCTCGCTGTGCATACTGCTTCAGCAGGCTGCGGATGGAGGCATCAAAAAAATTCAATTTCTTCGGCATACGGATATTGACATCTAAGTATCTGTGGTTCACGCCCTTTAGCTCTACCGTAAATTTACGTTGTCCTTCAGACACCTCACATCTTCCAAAGCCTGTCATACTTTTCATCATATTGTTAACCTCTTTGCTTGTCTTTTTATGTTACATTTCATTATAAGTCATTTAAAAACAAACGTCAATTGAAACTCCCCTTCATTTCGTGTATACTAACATCTATATGGTTACTGTTCACTCCGCAGCTAAAACAGAGATTTGCATTGTCATGCCTGCATGTAAAAGGCGAATTTCTGTTTTTGCTACGAAGTGTAACTCGTAACCGCCACCCAATAAGCAGTCTTAGCACAAAGTGCGGGACTGGAGTGCGAAAGCACGACGAGTGCGCATATGGTGGTGGTTAGGAGTGAACAGTACCTCTAAAATATGAAAGGACGATTTACATTATGGCTTTTGACGGAATTACAATTGCAAATATCGTACATGAATTAAGAGAGAACCTATTAGACGGCAGAATCAATAAGATTGCACAGCCTGAGACCGATGAGCTTCTTCTGACAATCAAGACACCCAAAGGGCAAAAGAGGCTTTCCATATCCGCAAGTGCTTCACTTCCGCTTATTTATCTAACTGAGACCAACAAGCCAAGTCCAATGACCGCACCGAATTTCTGTATGCTTTTAAGAAAACACATTAATAACGGGCGAATTACGGCAATTACACAACCTAAATTAGAACGTATCATTCGGTTTGAAGTCGAACATCTGGATGAACTTGGTGATTTGTGCAAAAAATATCTGATCATTGAGATTATGGGAAAACATAGCAACATCATTTTCTGTACGGAAGACAACAAGATTATCGACAGTATCAAACACGTCTCCGCACAGATGAGTTCTGTTCGCGAAGTACTTCCGGGGCGCGAGTATTTCATTCCGGATACGATGGAAAAATCAGATCCACTGGATATTTCTTTCGCCGACTTTGTATCAACTTTGATTGCAAAACCTACCCCTCTTGGAAAAGCGATCTACACAAGCTTTACCGGCATCAGCCCTGTTGTAGCAGAAGAAATCTGCTATATTGCCAGAATTGATTCTGAAGTCACACCAAAAGAGCTGTCAGAAGATGTATTGATTCATTTATATAAACAATTTACTTTATTTTTTGACCCGGTAATCAAAGGTGATTTTCATCCGGTAATCTACTATAACGGTGCGGAACCAAAAGAATTCTGCGCACTTCCATTATCGCATTTTCCGATGTATGAGGCAAAAACATTCGACTCCATGTCAAACGTCTTGGAGATTTACTACGCTTCCAGAAATACATTGACACGGATTCGCCAAAAATCGGTAGACCTTCGGAAAATTGTGCAGACCGCATTAGAACGAAACCGGAAAAAATATGATTTGCAGTCCAAACAACTCAAAGACACTCTGAACCGTGATAAATACCGCATATACGGAGAATTGATCAACACCTACGGCTACAATTTAGAGCCCGGTGCAAAACAGCTGGATGCTTTGAACTACTATACAAATGAGATGGTGAAAATCCCACTTGATCCTACAAAGACACCTGGCGAAAATGCGCAAAAATATTTTGACAAGTATAATAAACAGAAACGAACTTTCGAGGTGCTTTCCTCTCTAATTCAGGAAACGCAGGAAGATATCACTTATCTTGAATCTGTCAGCAACGCACTTGACATTGCATTGAGTGAAGACGATCTGACTCAGATTAAAGAAGAATTAATCGGCGCCGGATATGTAAGGCGAAAATTCACAAAGAAAAAAGTAAAGATTACAAGTAAACCATTCCACTATATTTCCAGCGATGGCTATCATATGTATGTTGGAAAAAATAATCTGCAAAACGACGAACTGACTTTCCATTTCGCTGTTGGAAACGACTGGTGGTTCCACGCAAAAGGCTGTCCGGGATCTCATGTCATCGTGAAAACCAATGGCGAGGAGCTGCCAGACCGGACTTTTGAGGAAGCTGGAAAACTTGCGGCCTACTACTCTAAGAACCGCGGAAATGAAAAAGTAGAGATTGACTACATTGAGAAAAAACATGTCAAAAAACCGTCCGGTGGAAAACCTGGATTTGTCGTATATTACACCAACTATTCTCTGATGATCGATTCCGATATTTCCGGAATTCAACAGATTGATTAAAGCATTTAAAAGGGTGAAAGTCATTCGAAACTTTCACCCCTTTCTTTATTTTCCAAGAAGATAATCTATGAACTGCTGCGCGGTTCTGCCTGACAGACCGCCGTGACTTAACTCCCATTTATTGGCTTCTAGAAGAAGCTCTTCCTCCGGCATATTAATTTGATTTTTCTGAGCTAATGTCTTCACAATCTGCTGAAATTCTTTCTTACTTGGACCTCCAAAATAGATTGTCACTCCAAATCTTGCCACCAGTGATAATTTTTCCTGAACAGTATCGTTCGTATGCAATTCCTCATCTCGGTCAGACTTATCGCGAAATGTTTCCCTCACAAGATGCCGCCTGTTTGAAGTCGCATAGATTAAAATGTTATCCGGTTTCTTTTCCAATCCGCCCTCAATCACTGCTTTGAGATATTTATATTCAATTTCAAACTCCTCAAAAGACAGATCGTCCATATAGATAATGAACTTATAGTTTCTGTTTTTTATCTGAGCAATCACATCGTTTAAATCCTGAAACTGATGTTTATACACCTCAATCATTCGAAGTCCCTGATCATAATACTGATTCAATATTGCCTTGATTGAAGTAGACTTTCCTGTTCCTGCATCTCCGAACAGCAGGCAGTTATTCGCCTTTTTCCCTTTCACAAATGCCTCTGTATTCTCAATCAGTTTCTTTTTTGCAATTTCATATCCCACAAGGTCATCCAGATGTACATGGGCAATCTTCGTGATCGGGACAATATCTGCCCCAGCTTCTGTATGCTCGATACGAAATGCCTTGTGCAGCCCAAACTTACCCACTCCGAATTCTTTATAAAACTGTGTCATCGTACATTTGAATTCCTCTGCATTCTCACATGTTCCAAGCTTTTCGCTCAGCTCACAGATACGGTCTCGGATTCTTTTATTGAATACCTTCCCATGTCCTTTGACATTCTCATAGTGCATCAGTACAGAAAGGCACTTCACCCCCAGCGCCTTCTCTAAAATAGTAAAATCATATGCAAACAGCTCTCGGAAAATCTCAAAATCATGCAGCGTGATCGTGTTGATGCTTCCCTCAATTTCGCCTACAATCTCACACTCTGTACTGTATGCATTCTCGTCATTTACCAAAAGAAATGTCAGGTAATTATGCCAAAGGTTTCCTTCAAACCCATATCCCGCTGCCAGCTCCAGCAGTTCATTCACACATTCAAATAAAAGTCCTGCCATATCTTCTTTATTGTAATATTCGCTGTCACAATTTTCCATTAAAAATGTCATATCACGCAAAAGCTCTTCATGTTCCATATGTTTGTATAGCATCAGTTCCTTTGTTCTCATTTTATACGCCTTCTTTCGATGAATAGTTTCCTAAAATTTTCAAGCTTTTAGACTCCTCGCGCAATCCCCGGATCGCATTTTTCACAGCCCCATCTGCCATATTTCCTTCAAAATCCACAAAGAACCGATATTCCCAGGTACGTCCTTCCACCGGTCTTGACTCAATCTTTGTCATGCTCAGATTATTATAAATAAAATGAGATAACAGATGATACAGCGTTCCGCTTTCATGTGACACTTCAAAGCAAATACTGATCTTCGATGCATCCTTCAAAAAAATCTTTTGGTTCGTCACGATAATAAAACGCGTGGAATTATTATCATTATGATTAATCTTCTCCTCCAAAATTTCCAATCCATACAGGCGCGCTGCATATTCGCTGCAAATTGCAGCCTTTCTCTGATCTTGATCTTCCAGTACTTTTTTTGCGGCAACAGCAGTATTTGCCACGCTGATCTGCTGCCAGTCTCTGTGTGCGTCCAAAAATTTTGCACTCTGCATCAATGCCTGTGGATGAGAATATACACGTTCAATCTGGTCTAATGTCGTTCCCTTCAATCCTGATAATGTATGATTGATTGGGAGAACCACTTCTCCTACGATATAGTTTTCAAATTCCACAAGCAGATCATACACCTCATTGACTGCACCCGCAGAAGAGTTCTCAATCGGAAGTACCGCAAAGTCGGCCGATCCCTCTTCGATTGCCTCCATCGCATCTCGAAAAGTCTGCACATGAAAACTATTGGTATCTTTTCCAAAATACATCTCCATCGCCGCCTGGCTATATGCTCCTTCCGTTCCCTGAAAGACAATTCTGGAATTCTCCCAATCTAATTTGTCCACGCCGATAAACGGCAGCCTTCCTAGTCCCCCCCGTTTTGTCAAAAGCTGATACTGCAGCTTGCGGCTTAAAGACATCAATTGTTCAAACAGTTCCTGCACTCCTTTTTTGTGAAACTCCTCCGTCACCTTTGCGGCAACTGCTGCCAGTTTTTCCCGCTCCCTTTGCTTGTCAAACACTTTATTGCCCTCGCTGATCTTGATGTCTCCAATCTCCATACAGACATCCATTCTCTTTTTATATAATTCGATGATCTCATTATCAATTCCATCTAACTGTGCTCTTAACTCTTCTAAAGTCGCCATCCTTCTCTCCTCCTGCCCAAATTAAAAATTATTATAATACATTTTTCAGACAAAATCTATATTTGATAAATATAAGAGTTGAAAAAAAAATCTGTTTATTATATGATAATAAAAATAGATTTTCAAATAGGAGGATATTTTATATGAACGCAACAGAATGTATTAAAGGGCGAAGAAGTATTCGTAAGTACAAGAAAGGCTGTATTGACCATTCATTATTAGAATCTATTATCTCTACAGCATCTTATTCTCCTTCCTGGAAAAACACTCAGATTGCTCGTTACATCGCAATTGAAGACACTTCTATTCTCAATAAAATTGCCGATGAATTCACCCCAGACTATAACTCGAATATTATCAGACAAGTTTCAACATTAATTGCTGTAACTTTTATCAAAGGGCGCTGCGGTTATGAGCGAGATGGTTCTTTTTCAACCAAAAAGGAAGACCGTTGGCAGATGTTCGATGTCGGTGCTGCCTGCCAGACATTTTGTCTTGCTGCACATGAAGCCGGTCTTGGCACTGTAATCATGGGAATCTGGGACGAAGATGCAATCACAGAATTGTTGGACATCCCGGAAGGACAGGAACTGGCTGCCTTGATTGCCATCGGTTATCCTGATGTTGCTCCCGAAGCTCCAAAGCGAAAATCTGTACAAGATTTATTAACTTATCGATAAACTAGGAGGTTACCATGAGACACTTAATGAGTCCATTAGACTTTACAGTCGAAGAATTAGATGAAATTTTGGATTTGGCAGACGATATTGAAGCCAATCCTGAAAAATATGCACACGCCTGCGACGGCAAAAAGCTTGCAACTTTATTCTACGAACCGAGCACTCGAACAAGACTTAGTCACGAAGCCGCAATGTTAAATTTGGGGGGAAGTATTTTAGGATTTTCTTCCGCGAATTCCAGTTCCGCCGCCAAGGGGGAGAGCGTATCTGACACAATCCGCATGATTTCCTGCTATGCAGATATCTGTGCGATGAGACATCCAAAGGAAGGTGCGCCTATGGTTGCCTGCAGACATTCTTCTATCCCTGTCATCAATGCCGGTGACGGCGGACATCAACATCCGACACAGACTTTAACCGACCTTTTGACAATCCGTTCTTTAAAAGGCAGACTTGACAATCTCACAATCGGTCTTTGTGGTGATTTGAAATTCGGACGTACGGTTCACTCTCTCATTCACGCACTGGTACGTTACCCGAACATCAAATTTGTTTTGATTTCACCGGAAGAGCTGCGTCTGCCAAGTTATATCCGCAAAGATGTGTTAGACAAACAAAACGTGCCTTACAAAGAGGTAGTTCGTATGGAAGAAGCGCTTCCGGAACTGGATCTGCTCTACATGACAAGGGTGCAAAAAGAACGTTTCTTTAACGAAGATGATTACGTTCGTATGAAAGATTTTTATATATTGGATGCGAAAAAGATGGAACTTGCACCAAAGGATATGCTTGTGCTTCATCCACTTCCACGTGTCAACGAGATTTCTGTCGAAGTAGACAAAGACCCACGTGCCGCTTATTTTAAACAGGTACAATACGGTGTGTATGTACGTATGGCACTCATACTCACTTTGCTGGAGATCAAAGTTTCATAATAATAATTAACCATAGAGAGAAAGGAAATATATCATGGTAAAAAATACATTGAATGTCAGTGGTATTTCCGAAGGCTTTGTACTTGACCATATTCAGGTCGGAAAAAGCATGGACATCTATCACTATTTGAGACTGGATAAATTAGATTGCTGCGTTGCAATCATCAAAAATGCAAAAAGCAATAAGATGGGGAAAAAAGACATTATGAAAATCGAATGCCCAATCGACGTAATCGATTTGGATATCCTCGGCTTTATTGATCACAATATCACAATCAACATCATTCAGGATGAAAAAATTGTTGAGAAAAAACGTTTGAAACTTCCAAAAGAAATCACAAACGTAATCAAATGCAAAAATCCTCGCTGCATCACTTCTATTGAGCAGGAACTGGATCACGTGTTCGTGTTGACCGATCCTGAAAACGAAGTATACCGCTGCAAATATTGTGAAGAAAAGTATAGCAGATAATAAAGACAAGCATTATTTAAGGACTGGATGGCTAATTTGCCACCCAGTCCTTTGCTAAAAAATATTTTACATATTCGCTAAATTTTCTTTTTCCCCACAGTCCCCTCCTCTGTATAAACTACACACATTTTCAATCTCTGTTTCCGGCAATTGTTTTCCATGTTCTAACACTTTTCTGAAAAAATAATTCTTGAAAATCAATCGGTTGAAAACACCTTCTCTAATCATGTTGCGGTAGAAAGCAGGCATTTTCGGTACTTTTCCAACTTTAATCAATCCTGCTGCAACAACAAAAACTGTGACAATTGTTAAAAAAATCATGAAATACGTTGTCATAAAAAACGCCCCTTTCTGTTTACTTCTATTGTTATCTTTATACTACTCCTTTCAAATTTATCAGTCAATAGTTTGTTTAAATTTAATATTTCTGATTATAGTATATGTAGCAACTTTTAATAGCAAAAAGACAATCACTTCAAAGCGATTGTCTCATAAATTCTAAAAATATATCGTGTAAAAGCAAAACGATAAGCCGGGTTATGTCGTTGAACGGTCATCTATCTAGCCTTACTGTCGCCAGTAAGATCAAGCAACCTACCTAAAACGTGACGGGCCGCCACATCGTTTTCGTTCGGTCTTGCTTCGAATGGGGTTTACATATGCCCCCTTTGTTACCAAAGGGGCGGTAGTCTCTTACACTGCCCTTCCACCCTTACCCAGAGTCAATCTGGGCGGTACATTTCTGTTGCACTAGCCTTGGAGTCGCCTCCACCGGACGTTATCCGGCATCCTGCCCTATGAAGCCCGGACTTTCCTCACCTGCGGTCTTTCGACACTTGCAGCTGCGACCGTCTGTCTTACTTTTACACCTCTGTGATTTTATCATTTTCTTCAAAACTTGTAAAGTACTTTTATCCCCCGATTACATCATCCAAAAGATTTCCGCCGTCCGCCGCTGTCGTTGCAAGTGTATCACAGCGCTCATTCTGCGGATGTCCATCATGTCCTTTTACCCAAATAAACGTAATCTGATGCGGTTCTTTCGCCTTTAATAATCGTTTCCACAAATCCACATTTTTGACCGGTTCGTTTTTTCCGCGTTTCCAGCCTTTTTTCAGCCAGCCATCAATCCAGTGCTGATTAAATGCATCGACCACATATTTTGAATCCGAATATAACTCAATCTCACAGGGACGGTTCAACGCCTCCAGCCCTGCGATCACCGCCATCAATTCCATACGGTTGTTCGTCGTCTTCTTATATCCGCAGGACAACTCTTTTGTATGAAGCTGCCCTTTTGAATCTATAAATTCCAACACAGTGCCGTATCCTCCCGGTCCATCCGGGTTTCCTCGTGCCGCACCATCTGTATAAATCTTTACTTTCATATCGCTCTCACTTTCTCTACAAACTCCATATTCCGGTATTTACAAAATTCTCTGCCGTCTTCTCAGCCTCTTTGATAATTTCCCCGTCATATCCGATAATCCCAAGCAGCTTAATAGCATTTCTGGATACCGCTCTTCCTCTGTACAACATGTAATTAAACAAAATATCATTTTCTTTTACCTCTTCCTGAAAATGATAATTACTATAAAACTCTTCCAAAAGATGTGTCAACTCAATATCATGTGTTGCCGCAAAACACATTACATGCACTTTTGCCAGACTCTTTAAAATCTGAGCCGATGCTGAAATACGCTCAATCGTGTTCGTTCCCCGAAGCACCTCATCCACAAAACATAAGAGCGGTGTCTTCTCCTCTACGCGGTTCAAGATTCTTTTTAAAGATTTGATTTCCACAATGTAGTAGCTCTCATTCCCCTGAAGATTATCTTTGAGCGCCATAGATGAATAAATCTGAAAATAGCAGGCGCGATACTGTCTTGCCGGGCAGGTGTGGATCGTCTGTGCAAAAACCGCACTGATTGCCACCGTCTTTAAAAATGTTGATTTTCCAGATGCATTGGAGCCCGTCACCAACACGCCTCGTTCTTCTTTGATCGTATTTGCAACCGGATTCTCAAGCATAGGATGATACATGTCTTCACTTTCTAAAAATGCCTTTTCCTGCTTCACAAGTTCCGGCACAGAATAATATGACAATGACTCCCGATAAGAGGCGATTGCGATCATACTGTCCAAAAGTCCAAGATTTTCCATCATACACTCAATCGCATCCAAATTTTTTTGAAACTCTTCCAGCATCGAATTGAATTTAATTAAATCCACATGAAACAGCATACGGAAATAATCCATGATGGATTCTGTAACAGATGCTCCCATATGCCGTCCGGACACCACCAAAGAGGAACCCTTTTTGAACTTGCCAAACTGTTTCTTTGCTCTGATAATCTCCTGCACATATTGTTCCACTTCAGGAATATCAACATGTTCAAACTGATCGCTGATATCAAGCAGTTTCATGATATAAGAAAATGTACTGATATACGCCTCGATTTCTTTCTTCTCTCTATAATAACTGTTGATATTTACACCCATCACCACAAGTAACGCAATCACTCCGGCAGTAATGTTGAAAATTGCCAAAACAATGGCGGCAAAAATCCCTCCAATCGCCAGATAGTGCGGTGTGTTGCTTTTCTTTTTCACTTCAGATAAACGGTAAATATAATCACTGACCGGAACTTTTAATAATTTCCCAATTTCATAGAATTTGGTCTGAAAAATTCTGCGTTCTTTTTCATGCTCTGCAAAATAAGTAATCAGACGCTCTCGCTCTCTCAGCACAGATTCCTCCGTTTGTGGTCTCCTCAAAAGATCATACAAATAGTCCTCGCCAATATTGGAATAAGTATGATTTAACTTTAAGAATACATCATCCATCTCCAGATCATTCCATGTGATATCATCGATAAACGCCCCTTTGGCACATCTTCTCTCCTGTCGGTTCTTGTAATAATGTGAAATCCATTCAAATTCCTCATATGTATATTCTTTTGGATGTCCACTGCCCCACTCTTCTTTCAGCATTGCCTGTATACATCCCATTCGATTTTTACGACTTACCATGTTCACCACCCAAATGCCGGCAAGAACAGCAAACAATCCTGCTACGACTATGATATCTTGAGACATATTTCCTCTCCTTCTTTTGTGATCGGATAAATCCGCTCTCGATACTCCTTTGTCTCCTCCTGATGCATCAGTTTTTCACAAACTGTATAGTCCCCCCAGCAATGCATCGGAATCAATGCTTTTGCATCCACCCGTTTTGCAAATCCATCTATTCCATAATAATACTGCTCGCCAAGCCTTGGATCTACGGGCACAAATGCCACATCGATCGGTGTGTCCTTCAATTTTTCAATTTCCTTCAGATATGCCATCTTCATATGTTCATTATACGCATCCGGCTCTCCTTCCCAATGCCACCAATTTAAATCTCCTGCATGGTAAATTGTTCTTCCTTCGCACTCCACCAAAAAAGCAACACCTGCATCTGTTGACTTCAAAGTCTGAATCCGCACCTTTCCCAGTTCAAGCTCCTGATGGATTCTCAAAAAAGAGACCTGAGCTTCGATTTGCTTTTCTTCCAAATTTTTTTTCGCTGACCTTCGAATATCCGAAGACAGAACATAGTGCACATCCGGATATTGTTCTCTCAATTCAAAAATTTCTTCTACATAATGATCATGATGGACATGGCTTGCAAATACAACTATACTTTTTTTCGGATCAAACTTTGGTATCTCCCCTTTGTAATAATCAAACAGAAAAATATGGTTTTCCAGTTCCACCGCAAACCCACTGTGTGAAATATATGTGATTTTCATTTACTCCTCCTTATCTGTCAAAATCTCTATACAGTCACCCTCTGAAATCTCCCCGCCGTGAATTACAACTGCAAACACACCTTCTCTTGGCATGATGCAGTCTCCCATCGTCTGAAAAATCCTGCACCCGTGATGGCATTCCTTTCCTATCTGCGTCATCTCAAGAATCACATCGTTGCAGCGAAATCTTGTTCCAATCGGAAGGGTTTTTAAATCAAATCCCTCTACGACAAGATTCTCTCCAAACGCACCGAATTCTATCTGTGCCCCTCTTTGCCGAAACGCTTCTATCTGCTCATAAGACAACAGACTCACCTGTCTATGCCAGTTACCTGCATGCGCATCTCCTTTCAGACCAGAATCCGCAACCAGCTTTGCCTTATGTACATTTTGCTTTTCTGTTCCTTTCTTTTCACTGATACAAACAGCTCTCACAACTCCCATAAATCTCTATACTCCTTTTCCAAATCCACAGTTCGGATACGTACAGATATCGCAGCCAAGACATAAGCCTCCTGCTCCCATCTTTGCCAAATCCTTCTTCGTAATCGGTACATCTGCAAGTATCCGTGGAAGAAGCAAATCAAAAATGGTCGCTTTTGCATACATCACGCATCCTGGCAGTCCTATAACCGGTGTTCCATCCGAAAAACAGCCAAGCAGGAACATCGCCCCCGGAAGAACCGGAGCCCCGTAGGAAATAATCTGCGCTCCACTTTCTTTGATTGCACTCGGTGTCATATCATCCGGATCGACACTCATTCCTCCGGTACAAAGTACCATATCTACTCCTTTGCCTTTTATCTCCCGAATTGCTTCCACAATCTTTTCTCTTTTATCCGGTACGGTTTTATGAACCAACACTTCCACATCATATGCTTTCAGTTTTTCTCGAATAACCGGAGTAAATGTGTCCTGTATCCGCCCATAGTACACTTCATTTCCAGTCGTCACCACTCCGGCTGTTTTTCGCTTATATGGTAAAATCCGAAATAATGGCTCTTTTCCACCGATTTCTTTAACTTGCTTCATCTTCTCTTCCGAAATGACCAGCGGAATCACCCTTGTCCCAACCAGTTTGTCCCCGACATTCACCGGCTGGTTATGATGTCTGGATGCAATCATGATATCTTCCAGCTCATTGATGGCAGAAAGCTTTTCCAAATCAATTTGAAAAAGTCCTCTCTGTGTTGCCGACAACTCAATCTTTCCTTCTTTTACCGGGCTCCGCTTCATATATGCGCTTTCGCATACAGATGCCAGAATCTCTGCCGCCTCATTCTCGTGCAGCATTCCCTCTTCTTTCTCCCACACATAAAGATGGTCTTTTCCAATAGATAACAGTTTGGGAATATCTTCTTCCCGCACAATATGTCCTTTTCGAAATGCAGTATCTTTAATCTGATCTTTTACAATAATTGTAATATCATGACAAATCACATGACCTACCGCATCTTTTGTCTCAATCTTTTTCATCTTTTACGCTTCCTTTGGAGCTGCACACTCTTTCGCAATTCCCTGTAAAATCTCTACGCCGTGTATTAGTTCAGGCAAAATATATTCCAGTGATTCTTTCAGAGATTTCGGACTTCCCGGAAAGTTTACGATCAATGTCTGTTTGCGGATTCCAGCCGCGGCCCTTGACAGCATTGCCCGTTTTGTAAACTGCATACTGTAGGCACGCATTGCCTCCGGTATTCCAGGCACCTGTCGCTCTACAATATCCAACGTCGCCTCAGGTGTTACGTCGCTTTCTGAAAATCCAGTTCCACCTGTCGTGATGATTAAGTCGACAATATTACTGTCTGCCAGCCGTTTCATCACTTCTCCCAAAATCCTGCGGTCATCCGGAAGCACCTTCATCACCTTTACTTCAAATCCTGCATTTTCTACGACTTTTTTAATATATGGTCCGCTTTTGTCTTCTCTTTCCCCTTTGTATCCTAAAGTACTTGCTGTTATAATTGCAACTCTCATATTATTTTCCCTCCTAAAATGTCCGCTTTTTCCGCCTTTTTTTTCTTCCAAATGTATCTCTGACAATTCCATGGTACGATCAATTGCCTTGCACATATCATAAATCGTCAACAACGTGACACTGACTCCGGTCAGCGCTTCCATCTCAACTCCGGTCTTCCCTTCTACTTTCACAGTACATCTTGCCAGAATTTCCAAAGTATCTTCTGAAATCTCATAGGCAATCTCGCATTTGCTGATCAGAAGTGTATGACACATTGGAATCAGATTCGCCGTCTGCTTGACCGCCATGATTCCCGCCACACGTGCCACCCCAAGCACATCTCCCTTTTTGGAAGTACCCTTTTTAACCGCCTCCATCACCTTTGCATTGACACGGATCTTTCCAGACGCCACCGCGACTCTTGATGTCACCTCTTTTTCTGAGACATCTACCATCACTGCATTTCCTTTTTCATCAAAATGTGTCAGCTTTTCACGCATCTTTTGTCTCCCTACCTCATATCCTCTAGTAATTGATAAACATCTTCCTCTTTTGTCGCCCAGCTTGTGCAAAGACGAATCACGCTGGATGTCGCATCGTATCGCTGCTGATATGTATATGCATATTTTTCTTTCAGCTGTTCCAATTTTTCATCAGACACAATCACGAACTGCTGGTTGGTTTCACTGTCGATGAAAAATGAATATCCGGCTTCCTCAAGTCCTTTTTTCAGGATCATTGCCATTCGGATTGCATGCCCTGCGATTTCAAAATACAAGCCATCTTTTAAAAGTTCTAAAAACTGGATTCCCAGCAATCTTCCCTTTGCAAGCATACCACCCTTCTGCTTGATCAGATATCTAAAATCTTCCTGAAGCGCTTTATTGCAGATAACAACCGCTTCTCCGAACAATGCTCCCACTTTCGTTCCGCCGATGTAAAACACATCACAATTCTCTGCCAATACTTCCAATGTCAGATCATTTCCTTCTGCCATCAGCCCATATCCAAGTCTTGCACCGTCTAAAAACAAATACAGTCCACATTCATTGCATGCATTTCGTATTGCTTCCAGTTCCGCCTTGCTGTACATCGTTCCAAGTTCTGTCGGGTTGGAAATATACACAAGCTTTGGCTGTGTCATATGTTCATGTGAACTGTCGGACCAGTGCTGTGTATATACTTCTTTAATCTGTTCTGCATCAATCTTTCCATCTTTCCCCGAAACTGTCATTACCTTGTGCCCACATGCCTCAATAGCTCCTGTCTCATGCACATTGATATGACCTTCTTCCACACAAAGCACTGCCTGATACGGGCGAAGAATTGATGAAATTACCGTCAGATTTGCCTGTGTGCCTCCCACAAGAAAATGCACTGCTGCATCTTCCTTTTTACACAAATCCTTGATTACTTTTGCTGCCTTTTCGCAATATGGATCTTCACCATATCCCGGTGTCTGCTCCATATTAGTTTTTACAAGTGTCTCTAAAATACGAGGGTGTGCTCCCTCATTATAATCACAATTAAAACGAATCATCTTTTTCATCCTCCTGTTTTTATAGTATAACACACTTAAAGACGGGAGAAAACTTTTTTCCCCCGTCTTTAAGTGTGTTTTTTTACTTTTATTGCTGCAAACGTCAAGAGCTTTATCTCAAATGATAATACAAACCATTCCCCCATTGCTGTCGTTTACAATTTTCTGCATTGTATCCTGCAATTTCGACTGGCTCTCATCGTTGATTGCGATAAGCTTATTACGCATGCCATCCGTCACAAGCTCTTCAATGGATTTTCCGAAAATGTTAGTGCCCCACACACCTTCTTCTGTTGCACTTGCATCTTTGATATAATTGACTAAATCATTTGCCTGCTGCTCACTGCCTACAATCGGTGCAATCTCCGTCTCTATATTTGCCCGGATCATATGAATCGACGGTGCTTCGGAATGAATTTTCACACCATATTTATTCCCCTGCTTGATAATAACCGGTTCCTCCAATTGGATTTCTTCTTTTCTCGGGCTCACCACGCCATAACCCTTCATTTTTACCGATTCCATCGCATCTTTTACGCCTTCATATTCTTTGCGAAGAGCCGCCATCTCCTTCATCGTACGGATCAGTTCGTATTCTCCTTCAATCGACGTTCCAGTCAGCTCACTTAACATCTCATAGTAATAATTATCCGCCACCTGAATCCGTACTTTTACACACCCGGTATCCAATGCCACATCATCTACCTTCATCTCTTTTATGTACATGCTGTCTGGTTTTGCAATTCCTCTTACCGCATCTTTGATTTCCGAAAAATCTTTCATCATCTCTTTTATATGCCAAAGCAGATCCGCTTTGATCTTATGTTCCCGAGACAACATCTCCACCCACTTTGGAATATAAAACTCCACTTCCGAAATAGGAAATTCAAACAGTACATTTTCCATGATCCGGTGAATATCCTCCTCCCGCAGTTGTTCACAGTTAAGCGCCATCGCCGTAACCCCATGCTTTTGCCTTATGCTTTCCGCCGCCTGCTTTGCCTCTTCCCCATATGGTCTTTTTGAATTTACAAGTACGACAAACGGTTTCCCGATAGATTGCAGTTCCCGGATTGTCTTATCTTCTGCCTCGATATAATTTTCTCTCTTAAGATCACAGATTGTTCCGTCTGTTGTGATTACGATTCCAATCGTGGCATGATCATGAATCACTTTCTGCGTTCCAATGCTTGCTGCTTTTGTAAATGGAATCTCATAGTCAAACCACGGTGTCTTTACCTGGCGTTCTTCCTCATTCTCTGTGTGTCCCGCCGCACCTTTCACCATATAGCCGACACAGTCTATCAGGCGTACTTTTACTGTCACATCATCCATGAGTGAAATTTCCGCTGCCTCTTTCGGCACAAATTTCGGTTCCGTCGTCATGATTGTTTTCCCGGATGCAGACTGAGGCAACTCATCTTTTGTCCGCTGTCTACTATGTTCATCCTCTATCTTTGGCAAAACTAACAAGTCCATAAATCGTTTGATAAAAGTAGATTTTCCGGTTCTTACCGGTCCCACCACCCCAAGATAAATTTCTCCGTTGGTTCTCGCCTGTATATCTTTATAAACATCGAATACTTCCATATGATCCCTCCTGCTATTCACTTGTACAGTGTATGCAGCCAATTGGTTTGATATGTACTATATTCTCTTGTTTTTAATTCCTTTTACTCCCACGGCAAGTCACTATGTTCAATTTTTCCATCTCTTAACATCAATTCGTTAACTGCCTTTGCGGCATCTTTTCCTTTAAAGAGCACTTGATTTACCTGCTCAATGATCGGCATGGACACCTCATATTTTTCTGCAAGTTTCATTGCTGCCTTCGCAGAATAAACACCTTCCACGACCATCTTTACTTCGTCCATTGCTTCCTGCATCGTCTTTCCCTGTCCAATCAGGTATCCGGCTTTTCGGTTTCGACTGTGTACACTTGCACAGGTCACGATCAAATCTCCAATTCCGGTAAGTCCGGTAAAGCTTTCCATCTTACCGCCCATCTGGATACCAAGTCTTCCAATCTCCGCAATTCCACGAGTGATAAGCGCCGCCTTTGTATTATCACCGTATCCGAGACCATCCGCAATTCCAGCCGCGAGTGCAATGACATTTTTCAGTGCTCCACCTACCTCTATTCCGAGAATATCCGGGCTTGTATACACACGGAATGTTTCGTTCATAAACATCTTCTGAAGATATTCAGCTGTCTCTTTTGTCTTCGCGCCTACAACACATGTTGTCGGAAGTCCTCTGCCCACTTCCTCTGCATGACTCGGTCCTGATAACACAGCTACATCCGCCATCGGAAGTTCTTCCTCAATCTGTTCCGAAAGGGTCTTAAGCGTCGTCTCCTCAATTCCTTTTGCCACATTGATAAGCTTTTGATGTTTAACCACATACGGCTTCATATTTCTCGCTGTGCTTCGGATAAATGGTGAAGGTACTGCAAGGACAACAAAATCCTTCTCTGCAACGGCTTCTTCCATACTGTTTGTAATCCTCAAATCTTCTGGAATCTTCACCCCCGGCAATTTGCTCTTGTGTTCCCTTTCTTTTTTTAATTCCTCTACCTCGTCATTGTTGATTGACCACAAAGTAACCTCATGCCCATTTTTATACAGTAATAACGCCAACGCTGTTCCCCAGCTTCCGGCTCCCATGATGCCTGCTTTTGCCATGCCATATCCTCCTGCCTCTATTTCGTTTTCCTGTCTGCTCCAAATTTATTTTCCGTCCCGTTCAAAAGACGCTTGATGTTTGCACGATGTCTGTAAAATGCCATCAGCATCAAAACAAACGCAATCATATACATTTCATATAATTCTGGCTGTGTCAGAGAAAATCCTCCCATCTGACCATACACAATCACTTCAGCCAAAAACAATACCACTAGAATAAGTGACCCCAACGAAACGTATCGGGTCACTGCCACAACCAAAATAAATACAATAGCCGCAATCAGCATCATAATCGGATTCGTAGCAAGAATCAATCCTGCTGTCGCCGCAATTCCTTTTCCTCCTTTGAATTTTAAATAAAAGGGAAAATTGTGTCCAAGTACTGCGCCCATCCCGGCATACATTGCAAGCAGACTGATATTATCATGTGTAGAGCCGTACAGCCAGTACACAACTGCAACTGCTGCAACACATTTCAGGCAATCGCCCAAAAAGGTGATTGCCCCCGCGGTCCATCCTAACGTTCTGAGAGCGTTTGTCGTCCCGGCATTGCCGCTTCCATGTTGTCTGATGTCAATGTGTTTTAATTTTCCATAAAAGTACCCTGTCTGAAACAAGCCAAACAGATATCCGATTACAACACAAATCAAACGTTCCATACTACTAACGCTCCTTTTCCTTTCGCTCGCGGATGAAAAATTTCAGTGAAGTTCCCTTAAAGCCAAACGCTTCTCTAATCTTATTCTCCAAATATCTTGTATATGAAAAGTGCATCAATTCCTTATCATTCACAAAGATAACAAATGTCGGCGGTTTTACCGCTACCTGTGTAATATAGTACAATTTCAAACGCTTTCCTTTATCCGACGGCGGCTGCTGCATCGCAACTGCCTCTGCCATGATCTCATTGAGAACACCTGTAGCCACACGAAGCGTCTGATTCTCCATCACGACATCAATCATCTCATAAAGCTTGTTCAGGCGCTGTCCTGTCGCTGCAGACACATACATAATCTCTGCATATGGCATATACGCCAATGTCTGACGAATCTTTTTCTCATACTCGTACATTGTCTTATCATGTTTCTCAATCGCATCCCATTTATTGACAACAATGATAATTCCTTTTCCTCTTTCATGGGCAATTCCGGCGATCTTTGCATCCTGCTCTGTGATTCCTTCTACCGCATCGATCACCATTAAGACAACGTCGGCACGTTCCACCGCTGTCACAGTACGAATGATACTATATCGCTCCAGCTCTTCTTTAATCTTATTCTTTCTTCGCAGACCTGCTGTATCAATAAACACATATTCTTTTCCATGATATTTGATTGCAGTATCAATTGCATCACGTGTCGTGCCTGCAACATCGGATACAATCACACGGTTCTCACCAAGCAATTTATTGACAATAGAAGATTTTCCAACATTTGGTTTACCCACAATTGCAATTCTTGGTCTTTCATCCTCTTCTTCCGTCGCATTTCCCTCCGGGAAGAATTTCACTACTTCATCAAGCATATCACCGATACCAAGTCTGGATGCTGCCGAAATCGGGATTGGTTCACCGATTCCTAAATTATAAAATTCGTACACATCCGGCATAAGCTTCTGGAAGCTGTCCACTTTATTGACAACAAGCACAACCGGCTTTCCGGAGCGTCTTAGCATATCTGCAACCTTGGAATCTGCATCTACAAGTCCCTGTCTCACATCTGTAATAAAAACAATGACATCAGCTGTATCAATGGCAATCTGAGCCTGTTCTCTCATCTGCGATAAAATAATATCTTTGCTGTCCGGTTCGATTCCTCCGGTATCAATCATTGTAAATTCTTTATCCAGCCATGTTACTTCTGCATAGATTCTATCTCTTGTCACACCCGGCGTATCTTTTACGATGGAAATCATCTCTCCCGCCAGTGCATTAAATAATGTCGACTTCCCTACATTCGGTCTTCCGACGATTGCTACAATTGGTTTACTCATATTTTTTCTCCTATTAATTACTATTTATACTAATTCTAATCTCTATCATACTAAATTTTTCGAAAAAAAGCAATTTCCACATGAAATTCTTGAAGCAAATGATTTTTTTTGCTAATATGGGTATGTTAAAAGAATTTATTTTTATGGAGGCCCCTATGGCAAATATCACATTATTAGAAAAAGCACTTCCAATTGCTCCTCTTAAAATAGCCGCATTGGATAGTTGCAAAGAACTTGGTCAAAAAGTAAATGACTACATCGTTTCCTTTCGCCAGAATGCAGTTGAAAAATGGCCGGATTCCGCTTCAATTGCAAATTACCGTCTGGAGAACTATTTAGTCGACAGCGCGTGCCCTCGTTTTGGTTCAGGTGAAGCAAAAGGTATGCTTCGCGAATCCATCCGCGGCACAGACTTATTCATCATGGTAGATGTATGTAACTACAGCCTTACATACTCTGTAAACGGACATAAAAACCACATGTCACCAGATGACCATTATCAGGATTTAAAACGTATTATCTCGGCTGCTACCGGAAAAGCACGCCGCATCAACGTTATTATGCCATTCTTGTATGAAAGTCGTCAACACAAACGGACAAAGAGAGAGTCTCTTGACTGTGCATTTGCATTAGAAGAACTTACAGCAATGGGTGTATCGAATATCATCACATTTGATGCGCACGACCCACGTGTACAAAATGCAATTCCGCTCAAAGGATTCGATAACTTTACACCGCCATATCAGTTTATGAAAGCTTTGCTCCGCGCAGAGCCGGATTTGAAAGTGGACAAGGATCACCTGATGATCATCAGTCCGGATGAAGGCGCTATGCACCGTGCCGTTTATTTTTCAAACGTTTTAGGCGTAGATATGGGTATGTTCTACAAACGTCGCGACTACTCTACAATTGTAAATGGAAAAAATCCAATCGTGGCACATGAATTTTTAGGTGATGATCTTGCCGGAAAGAATGCAATCATTATCGATGATATGATTTCTTCCGGAGAAAGTATGTTAGATGTTGCAAAACAGATTAAAGAACGCGGCGCTAACCGTGTATTTGTCTGCACAACCTTTGGATTATTTACAGATGGCTTTGCAAAATTTGACGATTATTACGAAAAAGGCTACATCGATCGTGTCATTACAACGAACTTGACATACCTTCCATCCGAATTATATGAAAAACCATATTTTGTTATGGCAGATATGAGCAAATTCCTTGCACTTATCATTGATTCTTTGAATCATGACATTACCATCGGTTCTGTCATGAATCCAACCGATAAGATTCATAAATTGCTTGAAAAACATCAGAAAGATCAACAATAATTAAGCAAAAGCTTGTAAGTACCTCAAACATACTTACAAGCTTTTTCTATTGTTTATAAAACTGTGAATAACGCACTCCATTTTCCAGCGAGATTCCTCTTGTTTCTGCAAGCTCACTCACTGTCACCAGCTGATATCCTTGTTCAATCAGTTTTGGGATTAACTCAAATGCCGCATTTACGGAAAAGTCATGTATATCATGAAGCAAAATCACATCTCCATCACTGACCGTCTCAAGGACGTAATCTCTAATCAATGCCGCATCCTTTTTCTTCCAGTCAAGCGTATCTAAAGACCACATGATGACCGGCTTTCCTGCCAAACTCTTCACCTTGTCGTTATAAGAGCCAAACGGCGGACGCAACAGACTTGCTCCATGTCCCACTGCTGCCGCAATCGCTGCATCTGTAGACTGAATCTCTTCTTTGACACTTGCATCATCTAGTTTGACGAGATTTTTATGATTCGTCGTATGATTACCAATTTCGCATCCAATCTCTTCCATTCGCTTAATGGTATCCGGATACTTCGCCGCATTCGTTCCAACCATAAAGAAGGTAGCCCTTGCACCATACTCCTCCAATTTATCCAAAAGAGAATCCGTGTATTTTCCCGGTCCATCATCAAATGTCAACGCAACCATCGGTTTCTCCGGATCCACCTTGCTCGCCTTTGACTGTAATTTCCCATCTTTGCCAAATACGCAGTCCAACTGAAATACTCTCTGCTTTCCTGTCAGCATCTTTCCCTCTTTGTCAAAGTAATAAGTATCTTCCCCTATCTTTTGCCAGCCAACACTCATCTTCCCATCTTCCTGAAAATAGTAAGTACCTTCCTTTGTCTCTTTCCAACCAATACTCATCTCTCCATTCTCATCGAAAAAATAGCGGAAATTATCGATATCTTTCCATCCTGTTACCATCTCTCCATTCTCATCTATGTAATATGTCTTCTCTTTTGAAAGAACAAATTCTGATGCCGCATAGGTACCGTCCCACTTTTTAAATTTTTTATCTTCCCAAGTCCCGTATTTATTCTTAACTTGGCAAGTGCCGTTTTTCACCTGAACCTTTAGCTTTTTTCTCCATTTCTTATCTATTTTTTTCTTCAAATCTTTTTCAAAAGAAATGGTAATTGGATACTCTCCTTCTTTTGTCTGATCAATCTCATATGTTAGCCGATATCCTTTCCCCGCATTCAAATCCTTCACAAAATCTTTCACAGTATATCCTTTTTCCAGTTCTTTCTCACTGTATTTTTCGTCCTTACAAGAAGCGGCAGCCTGAATCTGCGGAATCTCCTCATCTTGAAGAATTGACACATTTTTCACTTTTAAAATCACTTCCGGAATCGTTCTCTTTGCGATTCTAAAAATCAGTCCCCCTAACAAGATAAGCAATATTGTAACCAATACAATCCCAACTGCAATCTTTTTTCTTCTTCTGTACCTTATTCCTTTTCTCACCCTAAACATATCACTCGTACTCCTACTTTTGTTTGCAAAATTTATTATAGTCCACTTCTGTTTGTATTGCAATGTTTCTGCCCTTAAGAACCCCTTAAAAAAATGTTACGTATTTGCTACGTTTTGCTACAATTTTGTTGTAAACGTGTTGTAAACGGTTTTATTATATTCTATTAAGTTTTGTAAGATGATACAATATTTTCGCCCCACCTCTTCGGAGATGGGGCTGTGTTATTTAGATTTTCTCGACTGATTTTGAATTGATAATAAAGTTGCCGTTTACGATATTGCCCATGTAACCGCCGTCCTGAGATACTAATTGAGTCCCCTTTTTGATTGTGACCGTTATGTCCTCAACCGCACGTAACTTGTCGCCTTTTTTGATGTCCGGCATGACATATTTGCAATGCATGTATCCCACTGTGCTGTTGTGTCTTACTTTTACACCTTCTGTACCCGAATCAAGTACGGTAATGTGATCTCCTTGCTTGGCATTGATAATGACATTTTTCCATGTTGCATCATAAATAGGGCAGTCACTGTTAAGATGTGCTGACCCTGGTCCAATTCTTCTTACTGTACTCACTGTACTACCTCCTGTTGTTCCACTAATTTCTTTATTTAAAATACCCCTTACGATTGCTTTTGCGCAGCGCTTTGCATCCCACACTTTCGCATCGTCTGCATCATCAACAAAGCAACACTCTACTAACAACGCCTTTGACTTTGTATTTGCCAGTACAAATAAGTCCTTGTCGTATTTCGTCCTTCTGTTGTGGATTCCTAACTCTGTTGCAATCGCTTCACAGATTCTGTCCGAGATTTCCTGTGTTCCAGTATCGTAGTTCCATACCTCGACACCACCTGTACTTCCGTCTCCGCCATAATCGTTTCGCCCACTGTTTAAATGTAGGCTGATATCTAAATCCACGCTGTGTTGGTTGCACTTTGCAACGATTTTGTTCAGGCACCCTTGTTTTGTCGTGTTCTCGTCACAAGTGCAGTCGTAAACTGTGTGTCCCTCTGCTCTCAGCAAGCGGATAACTTCGTCTTTCACGATTCTATCTTCTACAGATTCCTGTAAGATGCCGACCGCTCCGGATGCTCCTTGCCCCTGTGGGCAATGTCCTGCGTGTACGTTATATGTTGCCATAATAAAATCTCCTTTTCTTTTAATTTATGTGTTTGGGCGGATAACCGCCCTCTGCACTATTTCTTGTTGTATTTACTTCTGTTCCACATCTCCGATACTTTTTCCCAGCCACCTGTGCTTACTAAATAAACTACAAATGCAGCTAAAATTGATGCAAATATGTAATACCATGTAATTACGATATTAAAGTACATGCACAGAACAACAACTGCAATCGGTGTAATAATAAGAGATACTGCTAATGCCACCACGTTTGTTTGTATCTTTTTCAGCCACGGCATTTCCTTAATCACTTGTACTACGACACTTACAAAAAATGCAAGTATACCAATTCCAGCCAACATATAAGTTACATACTGTAATAAAACTTCCATACTCATATTTATCTCTCCTTTACTTGTCAATGATGCTTTCTAAAAGCTCATCTCTGATTTTTTTCATGTTTTCGATACCATTTCCAGTAATCTGATGATTAAGCATAGCAGCGAGTGATTTTGATTGCTGTTTCTGCATTTCTTCTAATGCTTTTAGTCTCTGATAATCTGCCTGATTGTACTGTTCGAGCTGCGTTACTCTCTTCGATAACTTAAAAGCTGGTTTGATTACTTTTACAATAATCGCCCCAGCTCCACCAACAATGCTGACTGCACCGCATATGCTTAATAGTGTCTGCATAAAATCCAATTCTTTTTCCTCGCTTTTCTTTAATTTACAAAATAAAAAGACCCTTACGGTCTCGCTCTGATTTCCATGTTTGTCACCTCTACCTTTCCTTATTGATCTGCACTAGGCACATTACCACCACGCCAAATAGCGTCCCTGCTACAAATGCAAATACATATCCCATTTACGCCACCTACTCAGCAAGTTCGCCCATGCCGGAATCAATCAGAATTTCTTTCACTTGCTCTTTTAACAGTCTCGGTACGTCCTTAAACTCCTTTTTGCCTAACATAATTTGTTGTGCCCACAGCATTGCCATCATAAAATCATCCTTTCTGTTTAAAAATAAAATTAAATTTGTTATCATTTATACACCAGCTCCGACATCTCTAATATGCATGCAGTCAGCATTGTATTTTCTTCTTGCAGTGCCGCAACCTTTTCTTCCAGCGTTGGTTCTTGCTCAATCGGTTCATCAATTACAGGTTCGTCATATTCAACAATTTCTTGTCGTTGTGTTTGCACATCATATACAATCATTTCAGCCATTATTCATCATACCCCCCATATTTCGACGTAAGCACCATTAAACGGATAAACCTCTTCTGCAAATGGATGAATGGATTTTATATATCCATTTTCTTTTTCTGCGTTTGGATTCGCTTCCATCCCCATTCCAAATACCGTACGTGTGTACATTCTTCCAATCTTGTTTACATTGTTGTTTGAGTATGACGTTCCATCTAGGGACATTGCTACGATTGGAATCGTTGCGGTTACAATTCCTTTATCAAACATCATTCTACAGGCATAATGATAATGTGCAGGCGTTTGACCAGTACTAAAAAATGAGTACGTATTCGAACTTGTTCTCGTAGAATAAGTATTTCCGTAGTTCGTAGTAGCCTTTACTGCAAAATATCCTCCCGAACACATGCCATTTGCTACAATATCTATCACTCTACAATTGATATTATCAAGAGTTATTTTTTTCATGTTGTACTCAAATGTAAAGTATTTTACATCTACTTCACTGTTTGTGGCGTTTGTAAACTGTAAGATGTCTCCATCTTTCTTGGACAAAACTTGAAAATTAAAATCGTCTATAACATGTGCGTATATATTACCTCTTCCCCACTGACCAGGATTGTTTTTAAAAATTTCAATCGGAATGTGCTTCGGCAAGCAACCTGCTAAGGGTTTTATATACAATGCGGTATTTTCTTTTAATCCATGCGGTTCACTTGTTGTAAATGTGCCTGTTTGTAAGTCCAAATTGGATAATTCCATCGAGCCATTCGCCTTGTGCGTATACCTAACAAGTAATTTCATTCTACCGTTTTGCACCTCTCCCGGTACGACATTTCCGTCTTTCCCAACAACAAGGGCTTTTCCAGCGTTCTCAGTCCCCTGTTGCTTATCCAACTTTGTTGCCATCAGCGTTGTATAATCGCTCGGAATGGAGTTTATTACCTCTTGCCCTTTTGCCTGTACCGCTTCGGCTTGCTTTTCGCCCTCCGTCTGTACTGCTTTAACCGCATTGGACTTGCTAGCATTTACAGCTTCTACTGCTTTTGTTTTAGCTGTATTTATAGACTGCTCCGCTTGCTGTACCGTACTTCCAAATTCTTGCACGGTCTGCTCCGCAGAGGATTTATCCTGTCGCACCTGTGTCGCTAGTCGTTCCACTTCCGACTTGTCTCCTGCGACTTCAAGAGCGTGTTGCTCTGCTTCGTTCGCTGCTGTCTCTGCCCCGGCTTGTGCTTGTAAAGTTAATTCCTTTGCCCGCTCTGATTTTTGCTCGGATAGCAAAGCGTTAGTTGCGGCAGTCTGTGCCTGCTCTTTATACTCTTTTACAGCCTGTACCTGTTCAGAGATACCGGATACAGAATCGACAAGTTTCTTTACTTCCTGCCTGTCCGCTGTTGTCTGTTGTGCATCGAGTTTCGTCCGCTCTGCGTGTTCAGCTGCTTGCTGTTCTGCGGTTTCGGCACGTTCGGCGGATTCATTTACTGCTTTAATCGCCTCTTCAAACAATTTCTTATCCTCAGTAGCATCAAACGCTTCCGGTTTTGGTCTGCTTTTTACTTCCAGTGCAAATTTCTTTTCGGTCTCTCCGCTTTCCCGATCTGCAATATAAATAAATACGTATATATTATACTTGTCGTCGATGTCGTCATTTATCAGCATCGTATCCGGAATAACTACGTCTGTTACTCCATCTTTCGTTGTACCGATTCGCGTTACAGCTTCACCACCTGTTTCCTGCAACGAAAAATGAATTTCTACCGCTGATTTTAGGTTTCCGCCTTGAATTCGTAACACTTGTCCAAAGTCATATTGCCAAAGTCCACGTTTTATTCCGATGTCGTTGTAATCTACGATTATCATCCTTGTTCTGCCTCCAAAATTTCTCTTACCTGTTCTCGGATTTTCTCAGGTACATCTTCGATGCTCTTCTTTTCTTTTTGTATTAAATCTGCGTATACTCTTGCAATGTAGATCATGCTTGCACCCCCATTTCGTATAGTTCGCAGATGGCGCCCTGCAGGTCTGTAATCTGCGTATTTGCATTTACTAAGGCTTCTTTTAACGCTGCGTTTTCCGTTTCAAGCTGTTTTATCCGTTCTTCCGAACTCTTTCCAACTTGATTAATAACTACACCATAAATTCCACCTGTGTACTCTTCCGTGCGGTAAAACTCCGTATAGCCCTCGTATTCGGCAATATTTTGTTCGCGTTCTGTGATGCGCATGATTTTTGTCTTTACCGGGTCTGTAAAGAGTTCCCGCAATTGCGCTGGCGCAACTTGTATAACCTTAATTTCTAATTTTTTGCCTGTCTCCTGTGCTGACTGAATTTGTATTTTTGTTGCATCTGCAAAAATTAATTCCATACTGTTCTCCTTTCTACTTCCATCGTCCAATTGCGTACCAGTCAAAATTATGTGTATCGGGTCTTTTGTTATCGGAATATAGAGCATACGCATACCCTTGGCTGTTTGAATGTTTAGATGCTACCATTATCTCGACAACTTTCCCGGACATATATTGTCCTTGCACAAACAGCATATAATTATCTGTACTTCCGGAAAAAGGTATTGGATAAGTCATTCTTCCAAAACCATCCGTATACGAGTAGTTTGCTACTCCCCACTGCACTAGCTTTCCACTTGCGTACTTTTCGTAGTAGTTATACCTGCTCGTTGATGCGATTTGGGCTTTGCCGCTTTCGATCACATAATCTTTTAACTCGGACAATCTTTTATTTAGCGTAGACATATCAGATTTTAGTTTAAACATTTGCTCTACAGCAACGATACTTAATCCTTCGATTTTTACCCTGTAAAGAGGTAACTCTCTGATTTTTCCGTTGTTGTAAATATCGTCCTGCTTAAGCTCCGGATCCACCGCTGTAGCCCCTGCAACTCCTTTTTTTACAGTGCAGTGCATCTCGTCAATTCCACCTGTTCCGGTTGTTTCAAACACCGCTACAATAAAGTCATTTCTTTTCTTTCCTGTTTCTCCATTTGCAATTTCGCAGTCCTCGTATTCTCCATACGGTATTCTCGCAAAATGTCCACCTACAATCAGAACACCATCTGCAATTCTCACTTTGTTGTTGCTGAGTGTAGTTGCCTTACACTGCTGGCCGAGCGTGAATACTCCATCTCCCCCCACAATAGACTGGAAGATAGCAGCATCGTCTTCTGCGTAAATATGTGCTGTCTCTTCCGGCGGTGTATTTAACGTAAGTCCTTTAAATCCCATCTAATCATCTCCTTTTACTCTATATTCGATTTTCACAGTGTTTCCTTGTATATTCAGTATCTTTCCGATAATCGGCTTTTGTACGTATGTTTCTGTCACGGTGTCGTAACCAGCGATAATGTCTCCAATTTCGTAGTCTCCATCGTCTACTGCAAGATTGCATTTTTTGTAGTTCTGCAGTTCTTTTAATCGGCTTGTTCCATCTTTTTCCAGTTGTGCTAGATCTGCACTTAAAAAATCATAAACCGCTGCACGCTCCGCCAAGCCTTTATAAAACTGCGTCTTGCCAATACTACCATCTTCTTGCACGTAAAGATGTAATACCACACGTTCTTCGTTTTGTCCCTCGCCGGCACAAACCAAATGATTTATTCCGCCCCTGTAATCTTCTATTGTAAGAGATATCTGTTCGGATTCCTGAGAATATTCTAACTCTTCCGAATAATCCTTTATTGGCACTGCCTGCAGACTTACATATCCATAGTCCAGTCCATCGGGTTCCACGTAGACAATCTGCATGCGATGCTTATGCGCTGTCAATAACTTTACCATTGCATCGTAGAGTGTCACGTATCTGTCCACCTGCCAGTTGTTAACTATCACATCAGTAGAGATTTCTGGAACGAAAAAAAGACCATCGAATCGGTCCTTTATCAAGTCTCGCAATATACTATTTATTTCTCCATTCAGCACAAGATGATCCTGTCCAGTTGGTGGCTCTACGACTTTTCGCATCAACAATCCTCGCCATGTCAATCCACTAAAAGTCAGCTCGTATCCATCGGACTGTATATCATCGATGATTCCGCCATACTCCGTGTCGGGTATAAAAATACGATTTTCATACCAATACTTTCTCTTTGTCCATTCGGAAACTGGCAACTGGAATTGGAAGTCATTCGTATCACCTAAATCAACATCAATCTCACGCACCTCGCTCATGTAGTCAATTTCCTCTCCAAAGGGAGTAGCTGCAATAAATTTTAATTCTGACACTTTGGTTCGCTCCTCTCTTCGTAGATCAGCAAGTCAAAATCAAACGTTCCTGGCCATACGATTTCCTGTTTTCCTGGAGGGACTTTCTTAAAAATACTCTTCTTTTTTGCACGGTTATGAAAAACACTTTCACGCTCTCCATTTACAGCTACTTTCTCCACTGTTTCTTTCATGCTGTTAATTTCAAGATATTCTCCTTTTTCCAGCATGATATTTACGAGATACGGATATCCGCCGATGCCGACCTGTGGATTAACAACCGGTCCATATATTCTCAGTTTAAAGTTTGCTTCTGTAAAATGCGGATTGATAATATATGTATTATTCATTCCGTTTGCGTACCTGTATGGATATTTATAAGGATATCGCTTGTTATCCGTAGATGTAATATCCGATATTTTGAAGGAGAACTCGGTTTCGGTAATCCAAAATGGGAAATCGGTTATAATTCCATACTCACACTGTATAATCTGATCTGCACCCCAATTATCTTTTTCCGATGACTTAATATAGCAAGTCATGTACTGATCGTTGATATATAACCGTCCGGGGATTCCCGACAGAATATCTGTTTCAAAGATTTCTGTCAAAGCATTCATATTTTCTCGCGCTCCAGCTGATTTACTGCGATGCACATCAATATTTAATGCTTTTTCCCTTACCGTGTATCCAAATCCGACAATTCTATTAGATGTTGTAGACACTTCCCATTCATAATCTAAAAGGTCAGATACCAGCATCTTATATGGTTCTTTATTAAGATTCACTTCTGTGCCATTATGATTTACATATCTAACTATCATGCCAGTACATAACCTCCATCCTTTAATGCTCTGTTAACTTGTCTACCATTTAAAATAACAGGTCGTTCGTTTGACTCATTATTAGCCTCTAGCTGAGCTTTCTTTATCTTTTTGTAGTCTATCTGCGTATCCGTGTAGTTGTTTGTCACTGCTTTCATTGCAACTTTCGCGGTCATTGGCATCGTAGACGTTACTCCTATAGCTGCAGTCTGTATCTTGCCAATTGCTTTTTTCATGCCTGCAGTCATTTGCTTTATAGGTATATTTTTTTCAAACCCAACACCAACACCTTGAGCCATATATTTTCCAACTTCATCTCGCATAACTCTTGACGGAGAATGAATTCCAAAGAAGTCTTTAATTCCACCAAGCACAGATTCTCCGAAACCTTGGATTTTATCAATTACCCATCCTGTCATATCAGAAATACCATTCCACAAGCCTTTTACAATATCTTTACCTATAGAAAGCATTCCCCCTGGTATTGATTTGATTGTATTAACAATCGCTGAAACAATATTTCCTGCTGCATTCTTCACCCAGCTAATTCCTGCCGAGATTGCATTTCCAAGACCTAAAACAGCAGTTCTTCCGATATTTGCAAGTGTAGACGGCAAATTCATCAGTGTATTTTTTAGACCGATTAAAATTTCAGATCCTTTTTTGACGACAAAATCTTTCATTGCACCAATTCCATCGCCTAAAAATTTAATAATGCCACGTCCAAGATTAAGCCACTGAAATGCCATCAACGTGTCCACAATGGCGCTTATAATCTTCGGGATATTCGCAATCAGCGTCGGAATCGATTGAATTAATCCAAGTACCAATTGACCTAAAAGTTGAGCGCCTTTCATCAATATAGTCGGGAAATTATCGTTGATGATATTTGCGAATGTAGAAATAATCTCCGGAACGCGCGAAATTAAAATTGGTACCGCTGTTATGATCCCTTCAACCAGTTTTTGTAGTAGTTCAAATCCTTTTTGAATTAATATCGGCGCAGCTTCTGCTAACTTATCTCCTATTCCCTGGACAAAATCAAGAATCTTTGGCAATGCTTCAGGAATTGCTTTCACAAATCCATCAACCAAATTACTAAGTAATTCATAACCTTTTTGAATTAATGTGGGAACGTTTGTTATAACAGTATCCGCAATAAGCTTTACAAAATTCAAAGCAACTGGAATGATAGTTGGAACAGAAGCAAGCATCCCGTCTATTAAAGACATGACAGCGTTTTTTCCTGCTTCCACTATCTTCTGCATACTATCTCCGGACAATGAATTAACCAGGTTTTCTTGGATTAACTTTCCCACTTCCGGCAACGTCTGCAAGAGCCGCGGAACAATTTCGCCCAACCCCTTCAGCACATTTTTCCCAGCTGTCACCATAGATTCTGCAAGAGCCTCTGGCGATCCAGTTCCATTTAGAAAATTATCAAAAGCTCCTTTCGCAGATGCGATAGAACCGGATATTGTCTCTGAGGCTTCTTTTGCTGTTGTCCCGGTAATCCCCATTTCTGTTTGGACGATGTGAATCGCTTCTGTAATATCTGCAAAATTAGCTTCTAAATGTCCCTTTGAATCCATTGAAAATTTTGCAGTGCTTGCAAATTCTTCGTTCAAGTTTGCTGCATCTTGTAAAAGTCTATACATTTCAGATGCAGTTCCACCATAGCCAAGTTTTAGATTATCCAACATGGTGTAATTCTGCTTTGCAAATCCCTGATAGGCGTTCTGGATCATCTCCATGCTTGTGCCCATCTTGTTGGCATTATCGGACATATCTATGATTGCTCTGTCTGCATAATCCGCCGCTTTTTCGGTATCTTTTCCCAACGACTGCAATAGCGACGCCGAAAAACTTGTTACCGTTTCCATGTAAGCATTAGCAGAAAGTCCTGCAGTTTTATAAGCATTCTCAGCACTATCTATTACTTTTTGCGCACTGTCTTTAAATAGGGTTTCAACTCCACCGATATTCTGCTCTAAGCTCGCAAACGAATCCAGTGCAGATTTTGTCATTACTCCAAATCCTGCAGCAATTCCCGCAACAGATCCAGCTAATACCTTTAAACCACCTTGTGCGATATTTCCTAAATTCTTTATTCCTTTGTTAAAACCTTTTTCACTAATTTCTGTATCAAATTTCAATGAGCCATCATAGCCCATACTATTCACTCCCTTTCTGCGAATAGCACAGGCTCAATGGCTCAATTTAAAGTGCTTTATTTCTTTATCTCAATCTCTCTTTTACATACCCTGCATTTAATGTAAATACCTTCACATCTCGCGGTATTGTCTGCGATCGCGAGTTTACATCCACAATATGGGCACTTCACCCAATCTCTCCTTAAAATTGGAGTTTTTATTCTCAAAATATCACCCCTTACGCAAACGCATTTCCAATATCATAATCTGTTAAAATCTCTTCCGGAAGGCGAATTGCATTTTGAATCTTCCTTATTCTCTTTTTCTCGTCTTTATCCTTTATTTCCTCCAAATTTATCCCTCTGTACATAATGCGCTGTTTAATCTCAGTATCCTCGGATAACCCCTCAAACAGCATCCTAAATTTCCACCAGTGCAGATATTCTATTTCGCTTAAATCAATCCCGTAATCACGTAAAAATCCCGCCATAATGTATGGATAGTCTGCACGGAATGAGAAAAGCGGTTTAGCATTTCCTTTACTATTTCCACCTTCGTTCACTTCACACATAGCCACGAAATTGCTCAATTTTAATATCGCTTCTTCAAAATCACCAACTTCCAACAAGAAGTATTCTGACAAAAGGAATGCTTTTTCTTCGTCACTTACCTCTTCGTCCTTGATCATGTCGAGCAGCTTTATATACTCTCTAAAATCAGTAACAATCGGGATTGGTTCTCCACATATCTCTAGTGTCTTCGGATATTCTTCATAGAATAAATTCACAGAGATCACTTCCTTGTAGTATTAACATTGTACTTAGACAACCTTTGCGCACGTTTCTTTCCAACTTGAACTACTTGTGCTTTGCAGAAAGAAAGAAAAGAATCGTAGCACTCGTCACAGAGTCTGGAATTAACCTTTCCTTCAAATAATTTGTCGGCTGTTCCTGATCCAAAGATATTATCAAATAAATTCCAAAAGAGGTTACAATACGCTTTCGTTATTTCTGAGACTTTACCGTCTTTTTTAATCTTCTTCTCTTCCTCTTCCATTATGTTAAATGCATTTTCATATCTTTCTTGGAACTCTACATCTTCCATATCGATTTCGAGTTCCACGTTATTATATTTCCACTGGCTCATTGGCTCTCCTCCTTATTCTGCTGCGTTGTAATCGCCTTTTGTATATGTTGCTTCTTTTCTACCCTCTCCAGCAAACGTAACATAACCTTCCTCAAGTTCAGATACCGACTTAAATGAACCGCTATAAATAAGGGCATCCGTTCCATCGCTATCAGAATCCGGAATTACCGCATATGTACGTTTGATTGCGTAAAATTTGTCACCCGTCGTACTCTTTTTAAAAAGATCTACGACAATAATATCCACATGTGTGTCACTTCCTAGTTTTTCCCCATCGTGGATCGATGCAATTCTCTCGTGCACCGGGTTATTTGAATACCTGTCAAATGAATAATCAATAGACGGAGCATAGCCAACTACGTCCGCTCTTTCAGAATCTTCATCTACATACTGCCTTGAATACTCTTTCGGATTCTTTGCATTCGTCATAGACGTAAACCCTGTCATTCTCTCGAATTTAGCAGTTCCTCCAGTTGTATCCGTATTCATGAAAGCAACTCTCTGCGAACGATTTACCAATTTTTGTTCTTTGGTTACTGCCATTTTCATACCTCCTGTATATAAATCAAGCGGCACTCTATACGATATCTCGCATTGTCTCCGTCTACATCGTATAAATAACCGCTGTTTAAAGTTTCTATTTTAACCGGACTTTTCCCTTTTTCTAGTAAGGGCAGCTCTCCGGCGAAGCTTTTCTCTTCCAGCCATTCGTCAAATTCTTGATAAAATCCACTATTATCAATATTGATGCGAGTGTCCTGATCGTATCGCTCTCGACTGGTAAAAGCAAATTGAAACTGTTTCTTCGCACCGCCATCAACGTATTTTTGAATAATCGGGTCGCACGGGAGAGGATCAATGGAATACTCCATATTCTCTCCCAGATAATCTACGTTAACTCGGTAATCTTGAAGAAACGGACACTCCAGAATAAAGCTCCTAATGTTCTCAATGATTTTTGACATACTGTGCGGCTCCCTTCAAAATGGAATCTTTGTGACGGTTTTTCATACGTTCGAACCAATATGACTTTTCTTTATGCTCATAATATTGTCTACGGGCATATGGTGCAATCTGATTGATTTCTCCGCTGCCTATAACCGTTCCAAGCGTAGCTGACTTAATCAATACACCCGTGCGCCGTGGAGTCTCCGGATTCATTCTACGAATGCATTCGGAATCAACAAACTCCTGCGCATTGGAAAATCCTTTCTCTTTGCTCGGTGCAAATTCGGGATTCCACTCCAACTTTGAACTAACCTTTCCGCCTTTACTGGCTTGTGCATACACTGTTCCCCTAGGTGTTACAATCTCGAATTTCTTCTTTCCCTTTGCCATTATGCGCCTACCACCTTTACATGAGGAGTATCACCGAATGCATTGTAATTTACAGATGTTACTCGCATATTTTCGCACCCATCCAAGTCCTTTACTGTTTGCATGTCAATTCGGCAATTTCCCTTTACGATATAATCGTCTTTCTTGACTTTTACTTTTGTTCCAGGTACCCGCACTGTGTACACATCTGCAGATTTCAAACCGTCTGTAGTAACCGATGACTTCTCTTCTTTAAACCACCATGCTTCTGATATGTAAGTTCTCTTCCACTTATCAAGCCGAGAAGACGGGTCATATTCTCGGCTGTAAATGGTAATATCTGTATTCGTCAGCATTATTCCACCCCCAGATATAAAAGTCCTGTATTCATCAGATAGCATTCTGCAATTCCGTATAGTTTTTTACGCAACACTTCATGTACATCCTGTCCGTCAGCAATTTCAGTCACATAAGAAACAGAATATCCATCGGTATTCTCCGACTTTTTTACTTTCTCGTCACTCTGCCTTTCAACTTTGTAGATTGTCTCTGCCATATCACAGAGACAATTCTTTACAACATTATCGTAGGATTCATTCTTAAGGCGATCAAATGTGAATGCATTCAGGTACATTTCTGCTTTTTGCATTACCCGTTTAAACAGCTCTTCGGGAATTGCTTCTCCACCGTACTCGTTTGCATAATACACATACTCTATACTTTGTATACAATCACGTTCCTTTCTACACAGCAGCTGCTGCAGTATGCACATAAATAGCAGGTTTCTTGTTATCTTTTGCTTCTGCAATACCAACTGTACGGTATCCGAATTTCCAAGCATCTGCGTCTTGGTTTGCATCCGGAGTTATAATCTTTGATACGGTATGCTTCTGATTCTGAATTACTGCATTCTTATCTACAATCAAGAAATCAATCTTCTTACCGCCTGTTGTTGTAAAGCCGCCGGCTCCAGATGCTGTCAACGTGACTTTGTCGAAAAATCGTCCTTCCGGAACTTCTATCACACCTGCCCAACCTTCCAAAACTTTCTTGGATGCCGTTGTATCAAGGTCTTCGATGTCTCCCTTAAGCGCTGCTGAAATGTATAAATAACATGTTTCCGGTCTGGCTTCTGCATTTTTAATAACAGTTTTCCCTTTTCGAATAGCAGCAATCCCGGCTTTTGCATCTGCAATCGCTTCTGCTACCTTATTTCCGCTCGGTGCATATCCGGCATAAGATGCAAGTCTCCACGCGTCCAACTCCGAAACTACCTGTGTACGTAAAAATTCTGCCGAAAGACGACCAAACGCAACACCTGCAGATTCAATGTTGTCCATTGCATCTACGGTGAACATACGACCACGATCATATGTACATTTCTTTGTTTCGTATTCAAGAGTTACGTCTCCTGGTACGTATCCAGTCTGCTTATTGTAATTTGCAAGACCGCTCATAGTCATTTTCGGAATCAAAATCTCATTCGCGTTTGCTCCTTCTTTCACTAATTCATTTGGTCCATCAAGAACCGCTGTCAGAGATGCTAATTTATACACCTCGTCTAACATCGTAGAATATGCTTTTCTTAATGCAATTGTATTTGCCATATCTTTTTACCTCTTCTTTCTTAATTTTTATTTCTTTTCTGCCGGAAGTCCCATAGCCGCCCTGATTGCTGCAAAACTATCACTGCCACCACCAGTACCGCCTCCGGTTGCTCCGACCGCGTTCATAAAAGGCTCATCAGAGCCAAATAAATAAGCATCAGATTCCTTTACGGTTTCCAATGCTTTCTTGATGTCCTCAGACTGGTTTTTGGATGCTTTTAACGTGTCCATATCAAGCATGGCCATGACTGCTTTTTCATTTCTGCCGCCTGCTGTCTTGATCGCTTCTTTGAGTGTGTCAGAGAAAATGCGATCTGCCTCTTTTGTAGCGTATTCTGCCTCTTTGTCTTTCAACTGCTGATTGAGCTTGTCAATCTCGCTCTGCATAGCTGCCGGATCTACATCTTTGAACTTATCCAAAGAAGCTGTTGCTGTCGCAAGCTGGTCTTTGTAATTGTCTCGCTCACTTACAGCTTTTGCTGTTTTTGTCTGTTCCGCAGCAACATCCTTTCCATTCTCTGCCATAATCTTATCGATAGTCTCCTGTTCCAATCCAAGCCCTTTTAAAAAATCTGTTTTCATGTTACGTTCTCCTTTCTTCCGTTCTTTTGCGTCTCCCGGAAAAAGACAATAAAATAAGACGCGTCACCCTGCGTCTCAACGGGAGATATTTGGATCACCGCCTTTCTATGTATAACCGCTTACCATCAAAATAAATCGTGTCACCGATTTTCGCTGTTTGATCATTTATTCTCACCCCTTTCAATATTTCCGCTCCATCATGGATTCCATACAAAAATTTTACTGATTTATAATCAATGCAGTCAGCCAGCCAGTTTGGTGCTAGCATATCCGCATCTTTTGTTACTATGTATTTCTCCATCATTTTCTAAACCTCGGCGCTATTCTTCCACGCATATCATAATAAATACGCTCACGTTCTTCTGTCAGCCCCATTTTTTGACAGAACCTCGAATATTCATTGAGCTGTCCTTGATATTTTGCCCTTGCAAGCATCACATCATCTGATTCAGCACCGCCCGCCTGTAAAAGCTGTACTTTTTCACGTTGTGCTCTCATAGCTGTTTCCATCTGTCTCTGACGCTGTTTTGCTTCATACAAGGTGTACTCTTTGTCGTTAAATGTCTTTGGAGTATTCTCCTTGCGATTCTGCTCTTCCAACCACTCGTCAGTCCAGTTCCTTGCAGATATCCCAAGAATAAAAGGATAATAAGTGTGATAACAGTTTGCTCCAAGTAATCCGGTAACACTTCCCAGTCCACATACAGTTATAAGCTCTTCTTTGCTCCAAACTCTTCCTTGCCACGTCGCATGAGTTGGACGGGCTCCAGCGTGCCATTCCACCTCAAAATGCTCTGTTCCAAGTTTTTTAGCGTTCATTTCGGATATTTTTCCGGATAATTGTGATACTCCAGTCATAACCGCTCTACGAGCAGCCACATCCACTCTGTTCGCTCTTCCTGTTGCATAATCAATCTGTCTGAGACCGCTGTTTGTAAGCTGTGTCACAACTCTTCGCAGGACACTGTTGTAATCAAATGCGCCAGTAACAATATCCATGCAGGCATCATCCAAATACTTCTGATACACCTCCGCCAATGGAGTCAATACCGGTTTTCCTGTTCCATAGTCCAGATAAAATCCAAGGGACTTCGTTATGTTTTTCAGTTCCTCACTGCTCTGTCTGATAAGCGCCTCTGTAATCTGCTGCAGCTCCTCGTTATCTTCGTAAGGAATAAACTCTGCATTAATCTGTTCGTATATATCCTTGTTGCGAACGTATTCCCAGTCAATTACCTTGTCATACAGTTCAAACATTTCCGGATATGATTTATCCAATGCTTCTTTCAGCATCTGTTCAATATCTTCCGAAGAATATCCCAGTATCTTAAGTCTGTTAATCTGCCAGTCTGCTGTGCTGGTAATCTTTCCAGTCTTTTTGATCCGGCGGACAACATCATCCATGATACGCATTTCCAAATCAGCGAAGTGTTTCTCAATCTGACTAGATAACGGCTTTCTGTAATCTTCTCTCAATCAGACCACCTACTCCATAATATTATTCTGCACCGGCACATTTGCCTTTGCTGTCTCTTCATCTTCACCATACCATTTCATACGATACTCCCAGTGATGCATAAATCCTGCTGCCACATCTGCCATATCCTGCTTTCTTTCTGTCTCTTCATCAATAAGGACTGAATCCGAAAAGTTGCATTTGAATTCGTACCCTGAGTGATACAGATTATTATAAAACGCCAAGCCGGCTGCAAAATCTTTAAGACATTCTTCCAGCTTTTTTTCGATAGCATTTACACGGTTGTACTTACGCTGCTTCGACACCTTAATTTCTGTAGCGGTTTTGGCTACTTCCTGTACATTCGATAAATCTCCGTAAGCAAGTCCAACAATAAACTCAATCTCTCGCTTCGTTTCTTCAAGACCACGCTTATAAGCTTCATCCCGTAACTGCGGAGAGTATTCTTTTAAAAGCTCCTGTTCTTTTCCAGCTTCAAGATTCATACCTCTGTAGAGTCTCTTATTAAGTCTAGCCAACCCAAAGCGTCCAGTAGATTTGTCTTGTTTCAGTGCCTTGTTGTCGATATGAATCGCACGTTCAGCGGATTCGTATTCCCAATCCAGCTGGCTCCCACGTAGATCCGCTTTTTTAATACGTTCTCTCGCCGACTCAAACACTGACACTCCGCAGTATGAACCATCTATATTATTCTTGATTGGATTCCTGTAATATCCAAAATCCATTTGCTGCATACCTTGATACATGATCGGACCTGGATTGATATTACTCCATTCCTCGACTTCTTCCAATGAGCAGGACAGGCCGATATCAGAACAACTCTGTGAATGATAGCATTTGTTTTCAATTACAAGATTCCCGTTTTCAAAATAATGTCTTTCCACTCTTGTAAAGTAATCGTTCTCACCGACTCTTTTCACTGTAAAAAATGCAATATCAGTGGGCTTTCCGTTATCATCAAAAGATATCGGAACAAATTTATCTGCCGTAACAAATTCTGCTTTATCCACTCCTAAAGGCTTCAAAACAAATGAGCCAAGCCCTAACCCCTCCTGAAGGTTTTCGTTCAATCCGGAAACTGCTTTTTGATATGGTTTATCCAAGCGTTCTATATCGATTGATGATTCCATCTCGGACAATACCACATCTGCAAATTCCCTACATATGCCATGCTCAATCCGAAGAGATTCAATGGAATCCGTCAGCCAATCCGCATTCCCGGTAAGCATTTTCTTCCAATCGTTTATCGCATCGATCATATTCTGAGATAGCACTACATCTTTTCCGATGATTCTTTTTATTTCCGTATATCCAAACATCTTTCTCACCGCCCTCCATAATTTACTCATCCACATCTTCTATCAGCTCCTTCATATCTCGTTCTATCGTGTATTCAAATGCATCCAAACTGTCGATATCTGTACTGCCATCATCCAAGCGTTCGTCTTTGTCTTTTACTTCTTTATCCCATACTGCATCAGATAGAGCCGTTTGCAAACTCTCGCAATCTTTTGTAATAAAAAACCGCCCTGCTCCCATAAGCCTGACGGTACATCTGATTCTGTCATTTATCGCTGCTTTTCTTGCCTTGCGAACCGATATCCACGGAAACTTTTTCTCTACTGCATTGCGAATAGAATTGCCAAGTACAGTCTCTGCATTATCGTAGTAAACTCCTTCTACGTTGCAATATCTCACATAATCTCCATGTTTGTCGATAACCGAATATTGATCAATCACTTCCTGTACAAACTCACAAAACAACTTGTCCAGCATATTACTGTCAATATCCTCATTTTCATCCTTTGCCATGATTCTGCGAGACTTTAACGCAATCACATCTCTATAATCATCTGTATATCCTCTTGCAACAAAGGAGTGCCCGGACTGGTTTCCACCAAAGTCTAACCCTATTTCAATAGATGTGATATCCTCTTTCCGGAACTGCTTTACTTCCGGATCATCTTTCAGCTCGTCCACCACTTCACATCGGAACGCATCCGGATTGTCTGCAAATTTCTTATAAATTGCTCCATCTGCCCTCTTCCATAGACCAACAATTAAACGGTCGTAGTAAATCGTACCCTCATACTCTTTGCAGAGTTGCTCAACAAATTCTTTCGGGAGAAACGGATTGTCGAATATTGTGTATCTCTGCAAGTAGATATCCAGTTCATCGTTGTCTAAGAACTCTTTTAGCCAATGTGTTGGATGCTCAGGATTGCAACTTCCATCGAAGCAGCTATACGGCTTATCAAGACGAGATTTAAGCATTTGGAATACCTCCTTGTTCCACTTTGCCACCTCATCTCCGTAGCAGTATTTAATTGACGCACCTTGAATCTTTGCCACTTGGCTTACCTTTTCTGCGCCAAGGCAATATACAGGCTCTCCGCAAACCATTGCTATGTTTTGACTGTTAATTGTTCCAATGAGCTTATCTGTGTAGATTTCTCGCATTGGAGCTAACACATTTCGCTCGATGGAGCTTTTTGACACTCCAAGGATGACGTTTAGTCCCGGCTTGCCAGCTCTCTCCCGGATTCGAAACGGTATAACGAATGCAGTATCTACATAAGACTTTCCGGAACGTACCGCACCGGACTTAAAATTCCAACGGTGTGTCGCGTTTACAATATACTCATTCTGTTTCTTGCTTAACTGCATTGTTCCTCAATTCCTCCAAGATACTGTCTAATCTATCAATTGCTTCATCTGTTTCACTTTCTCCGGTAACTGCCTGTTTTCGTGCCTGTTTCAACTCAGTGTCGGCTTTCTGATTTTCTAAATCCATGTCTGATTTATCCGTCTGTCCCACGACTTTCATAATCGCATTATAGGCTTTTACATCTCCCATCGCTGCCTGATTGATGATTGCCATCGTAATGATTTCCTCGTAGGTACTTTCTCCTCCGTCTGCAATTAACACATCGGATAGTCCATCAACGTGCGCCTGCATAGTCAAACACCTATTCATTGTATCTCGCATGGCAGCCTTTCTTCTTCTCGCTTCACCGCTCTTTATGCCGCCTTTTCTACCATTTCTCACGGCTTCCTCACGGCTTTGATTACTCGTAAACGGTACTAAGTTCTTTTCATTCGCCACTTCACCACCTTCCAATCTATGACATATTCACGTAAAAAGACACCCTGCCATTATTGGTAAGGTGTCTGTATCTTTCTTTTTCGATGTTACTACTTTATCACGAAAGTAACTGCAATTTGTCCCCATTTTTAATAGAATCCAAATAATAATAAAATAATCTGCGGTACCCATAGAAATCCGTTCTCCCAACCGGTATTCTTCCAAGTTTCTCATCATATTCCACGAAATTGTACGACAAATCGTTTGTCACGCTTTTGAGTATGTATTGGTGTATTCCGATATCTCCACCTGCCGCAATCGCCGCTTGTTCTATGATTTCGCAATCTTTTTGATATATTACATTTCTAATCGCCGTATCCTCTATTATGTTTGGTTTAAAATTCCCTTTAGGCATTCCGTCATTTGCCACACTCGAAATCCCGCGGTTTATCTTCGCTTTCTTTTCCTCATACTGTAAGCAAAACGCTTTTAGCTCCTCGTATCTATGACGCGAAATCCCATAATCATCCCAATTCATGCTCCTGAGTCTTTTCTTGTCCATCGGCAATCACTCCCTTTAAGTTAACTCCCCATTTTGTTAAGCATTGTTTTACCCCGTATTCCTTGCGTACATCTCGTTTAAATGCTGCTCTTGCATCATCGGGAGGCTTACTCGTCTCCATCTCGGCATAATGGCTGCTCCGTTCAATCTTTCGTTCGTCACTGGTGTGTTTTCTCTTCATATCTGATCTCCTTGTAAATTATCCTTGCTCCTTTTGCAATTATGTAGCCTGCTGCCACAAATCCACTTATGACAGTAAGAGCACTCGCTACAAAATCTAATGTTTGTAAAAAGTACAAATTATCACCTTCTTTATTTTTTATATTTTTTTCTTCAAAACTGCGTTAGATTTCCTTGACTTATGTGTATATATAGTAGAGGAGAAAATAAGTTTGAGGTCGGGGCAACGGCACTTAAGACCGTGCTCCGCTGTCCTCTTTAGCCTCGGCGTTTATTATTCTTCCAGCCAATCATTTCTGAAATAGCAGAATCCAATTACGCAAGCAACGATTACCACTATCCACGCCACCCAAAATACAATCAACCAGCTTTTTTCACCTTTCGTCAAACGTTCTTTTGCTTCCTCTGCTTTTTGCTCTTTATAAAAACTACTCTTGTCACTAATCGTTCCGTCCTTAAGCTTCGTGAATATAGTACCCTTATGTTTGGCTTTTGTCCCATAATAAACATCTCTTAAATGATATCCGGTGGAAATCGTATCAATGTGCTTTGTTTCCGGGATGTCTATTTTCTTGTATGGAAACTTAATTCCGCAGAACATCAATTCTTTAGAATGCTTGCTTTCAGAATCTATTTCATCCCATGTCCAGTAATGTTCAGTTCTGGTATGCGTCATTCTATTTTTTCCAGAACCTGTAGTATATGTAACAGTCCTGGTATGCATCGTATATCGTTCTTTTACTTTTTCGACATACATATACTCGCCATTTATTTCTGGATAAGTAACAGGATCTACAGCCTTAAGCTCTCCGTATACAAAAGCATTACCAACGTCAGTTCGCATACCATAGTCGAATAGTTCTTTACTTTCAATTTTTATCGCTTTGTTGTACTTTTCGTTTTTGTCTGCTATCTTATCTGATATTTTATCGGATATCCCAAGTCCTACGATGAGCAGCATTGCTATAATCGCGATGCTCGCCAGCACTTCCCGTTTTGTTATTTCAAAATCATCCCAATACATTTTTTCTATTCCTCTTTAAACAAATCTTGTGGTGCGCCTTCCGGTGCATTGTAATCCAGGTACTTATATTCTTGTTTTTCATATCCTAAAATATCTAAAAATACTCTAGTCGGAAATTTTCTCACATATCTGTTGTATTCCTTTATCTGCTTATTGTAATTGCTTCTAAACTCTGCGATCAGGTTTTCTGTAATAGCCAATTCATTCATAAGTTCTTTATAATTCACATCAGATTTTAATTCCGGATAAGCTTCGGATACTGCCGTGATTGCTGTCGTTACATTTTCGATATCTCCCGTAGAATCTCTACCGTCTACGATTTCTTTTAATGTTTCTGCTTCATGCTTATCGTACTGTTTTACGCAGTCCGCAAGGTTATAAACTAAATCTACTCTTCTCTTTTCCTGTACTTCAATATCCGACTCTGCAACGCTTACCTGCTCTTCTAACGTAAACGCCTTATTTTGCGAGCTTTGTACTCCAAATATTCCTAATACACCTAAAGAAATAACTCCTGCTAATACGATTAATGCCAATTTCCAATTCTTCATAATCATCTTTCCTCCATTCTGTTTCTTTGATTTTCTACCGGTTTGTACGGTTCTGGAAGAGGTTGCCATGCAATGACATTATAAACATTTCCGTTATCATCAAACCAAGCCCCATCCCAGCTATATTTTAATGTCGTAGCTTTTTCTGCTCCTTTAATTGTCACATTGAATTCAGGACAATGCGCATCTTCCAATTCCTTTGGAACTTCCGGCAATCCGTCCTCTACTAGAATCCACCCGTCATTCGTATCTGTCGCATCATCCATGTGCTTGCGGATGATTTCTTTTACCCAACCAACACTTACATAATCATCGCACATTCCAAATGATTCAAACTCTATTGCATGATTTTCTATCTCTTCCAAAATCTTCTCTAATACCTTCATAATCTTTACCTCTTACTCTATGTATATCTTATTTTCTAAACGATTTCATAGGTTTCTATTATTTCAACAGCTTCGTAGTCAAAGTCTATATTCCACCAACTTTTTTCAAAGCTGCTTATTGCAGTATTTTTACTTCTATATGTTTTAACTGCCGTATTTCCTATATCGTCAATCGACTTAAAATTAAAATTTCTTGCCAGTCCACAAAAAATTTCTGTACGGTTATTTCGCATAATTACCCATCTTTTTCTTTGTATCTTCATCACTCCACCTCCAACAGCTCAAAATATTCTTCTAGGTGTGCTTTTGTAATCTCCAACCACGAACCATCATCAATAGAGTCAAGATGAATTTCTCCACCAATAATTGTGTGGTCGCTATCGTTAAACTCATAGATTTTCCCTTTGTCAATCACAACACTACTGTTTTCAATCAGGAATCCATCATCATCATATTTATCAACACAAAATGATTTTTTGCACTTGTATCTCTTCATCACTCCACCTCCTGACACTCGTCAAATTCCGGATCAGAATCCGGAAATACGCATCTATCATCGCTACTATCGCATACGCCTAACATATGTGCAGTTCCTCCCATTCCTGCGTAATTTGTCAAAGCTCCGAATTCCTCGTTTGCTTTTTTAATTGCTTCCGTTTTATCGTTCGCTTTAACGTGCATGCTACAAACAACTGTCGCATGCCCAATCACTTCGTATTCTTTCATATCTACTCCCTCCAATCTAACCTCTGTCCGCACTCGTCGCAAAACCTCATATAACTTCTAAGTATTCCTCCGCATTTTGGACATTCCCCCACTCTGCATCCAATGGCTTCATTCACCCCGATGATAATCGGTTTCTTCGCCGTATCCCTCTCTGCTAGCTCCTGCACTTGCTCCGGAGTTAATCCGGTGTCTTCATACGCTTTTAATCTTTCTCTTAGGTCCGAATGACTCCATGCAAGCATATTGAGCACAGCTATCAATCCGTCAATATCATTCCCTGCCGGATGCATCAGATTTTCGAAGAGAATTTCATCGAGAATCTCGTCGTCATCGTACTGTTCATCGTACTGTGAATGGTTCTTTATGGTTTCTCGCATCATATCTCTTAATCTGATTTCATTGTCAAAATCTCTATACCATGTTTCTCCATCTCGTATAAAGGTACAATTATGTGCAAGTTCATATGTTCCTGTTTCTTCCGTTATTTTGCTTATAGTTAATCTTCTCACGCTCAATCCTCCATCATTCTTTTTTTGTTTTAACTTCAAACCCCAATACGAAAATCCAAATCAACAGCCAAAACACCTCATTCATCGGATATGTTGTGTCAAACATCTCCATGAACGGCATATTTGTTATGTCTAATACCCAAAATATTAATAATAGAAATTGAATTAATGCTATCACTCTATCACCTCATTTCGAATTTATACCCCGGAACCCTTATCGCTCTTGATGCGCCCGGTTTTTCGTCCGTCTCCAAAATACCAAGCTCGAACATCCTTACCAAATGTCCTTGTACACTTGATGCTGACTTATATCCTGTCATCTTGGCTATCTCGCGTACTGTTGGTGGATAGCCATGTTTTTGTATGTATTCTATAATCACCATTTTTATTACTGCGTGTTGTAGTTTCATCTTTTCTCCTTACTGCTGCCACCTTCGGCGTCATATAACGCCTCATAATCCGACAGCTCACTTATTTTTTCTTCCAAATCAAAATCTGTATAAAAACCTAAGTTTTCTACGGTTTCCAATTCTTTTACACTCAGGTTATCGAACGTATTATTTACTTGTTTTGAGATTGTATCTCCTTTGCACATCAATACAACATCTTTTTCCCATCTTTCCACAAACTCATGTCCTCTGTAGATCAGTTTGTTTGTTATCGCTCCTTTTCGGACAAATTTTCTGTATAGTGCCATGGTACCTCCTTTCCTCCCAGCCATTCAGCCAGGAGGTATTTACAATTTTGTGATATATATCAACCCTTTACAGAGTTGGTGCCTCCAAATAATTCTTTTTAAATATCTGCATCCATTCCAGTTCCTGATCTTCTTAAATCGCTCCCTGTTCCCCATATTCCGACTATTCTGATTCACCATACAGCATACCTCTGCCCATTCTGCTGCGAATTTCTCATAGTCTTCGAGGGAGTTGAATCTGTTTTTAATCAATTCTGTGTGTATCATTTACACCCCCTCACTTCATCTGCCGCAAGCATCTGAGCTTCTAATGCATCCATATCATATTTTCTTCCATCAAAGTTATTAAAAGATTTCTTCTTTGCTTTCTGTGCACTCTCTGATTTCTTCTTTTTAGGTTTTGATAATGGATAGAAACCTTTCCAAAGACCTGTTGTTGCTTTTCTCAGCATTGCAAGCTGTTCTTCTCTATCAACAGATATAGAAAGTAATTCTTCTCTTAACATCTGTATCTGAGTATCCGATAAGTCGTCTCCATTGTTATTACGAGTCATTACATACAACTGAAAATATCTCTCAACCTCAGAATCGCCGAAGGCATCTATATATACTTTTTTATTTTCTTTTATTTCTATAGGACTTACTTCCGAAGTATCTCGAATTTCTTCCGAATTAATTCGATTAACTTCCGAACTAATTCCGTTTAAGGGTGACTTTAATACAGGCTCCTCCATCCTTTCTTTATCCAGGAGCCAATACTTATCACTATAGAGCTGTCTTTTCATGCGTTTTACTGCTATCTCGTAATAACGTCGTTGAATTCCAACAGAGGTGATGATGTTTTTCGTCATGAGGTCATCATCCAAGAGACCTATCTCAGAGCAAAAGTGCACCACTTGCACGACAGCCTTTTTATTTTTGATCCATTTGTTCCCAATCATCCTTGTGATCATTCTCGATAGCTTATCCAAAGGGATCTCGGCATAATAGCCATTTTTATAAACTATGCAGAGTATACAATCATAAATTGTCACTCCGAGTGGACCGTATTCGTCCAGTAGTTCGAAGATTTTATCATCTTCGTAGAAATCAAGCATCTTCGGATAATATGTAAGTCCCGGTTTATTCGGAGCTCCACGCCCCATACGGACCACCTACTCTCCTTTTCTATATTCCTCAATCGTCACATCTACACCTTCCAGTGCAGAATAAACTTTCTTTGCTTTTACCAATACAACTTGCGAATCGTCCTGATAGGCAACGCTATTCAGGGCATCTGCAATTACTTTTACAATATTATCCATATCCGGCTTTTTAAGCGGAAGAATTTCTCCATCTAACATCTGCTGCAGCTTTTTCTTAGAAGTGCTCTTTGCCGGCATATATCTCGCAATGATGCAGAGTGTAACCGGTTCGCCTTTCTCGAACTTACAACCTTTTGCAGCGTGAATGTACATCGTCTTAATCAGATTCTCGTATAATACCGTATTATCTGGTGTTACTGACATATGTCTGCCGAGATTCGGATTATAAAATGTACGTGCTCTTGCCTTCCCTTGTGGTTTTCCTGGCACGTGAAAACTGACTGATTTCATATTTCTCCTTTTCGTCTCCCACGTTCAGTAGGAGGCATTGAAACAAGTTTTATAGTTTCATTTGTGATATATGATTTTATCCCTTTTAAGGAGATGCCATTATAAATCCATATATGTCTCTATCCCCTGTTTCGAATCAACAGTAGGATTTACACTCCATCTATCCCAAAAATCAATCGTTCTTGATTGTGGGCGCTCATTTGCCAACTCTACTTGAATTTTTAACGGAATCGGTACTGCATCGCCGATGATCAGAACCTCTCCAGGGCTAAAAGTCGTTGTACTGTCGATAATGTTTTCATTGCCATCCGGCAGCATTCCCTTGACCATGGTTTTATCGTTCTCATTGTTTAGTTTCGATACAATGAAGTTTGCACATTGCGCCATGATTGTCTTATTCAATTCCGATGGCCTTTGACTTGCTGGGAATAACGTGATTCCGAACTTACGCCCTTCTTTTGCAATATCTTCAAATATTTCAACCATTCGCTTCTCCGATGCAGACAACTGAAAGTTGTTCGGGATATATACATGTGCTTCATCACACACAAGCACTACCGGACAAACCTTGTCGCTTTCAAACGTTCTTTGAATGTCATAAACTAATTTTGTAATAACTCCAATAACCGGAATGGCTACATCGTGCGGAATCTCTGACAAGTCAATATTTTTTATCGGCTTATCATTTTTCATGATCTGCTCAACCACCTCGAATAAATACTTCTGCTTATGATCTCCAAACAGGAATGTATATCTCTTATCAAGTAATTTATCCTGCATCGTATTAATTACACCTGTCAGTTTTCCGTTAAAGTCCCCTTTTACCGTTTTAGCAAGTCCTGCCTTATCTCCAGTCTTATAAATTTCCCCAGTCGGCTTTTCTTCATTATTCAAGCGCACCATTTCCGCAAGTAAATTCATAAAATCAAAATAAACAGGCCTGTTTTCTTTTCCGTCTGAACATATACTGTAATAGCATTTTCGAAGAGCTGACATCACTACTGAAGAACTCTCCTCCCGGATTTTTAAGATATTTGTTACCATATTAGAAAATCCAAACAGCCATATAGGAAATGAAAAATCTTTTCCAATCTTAATGTTTCTTGCATAAGATAACTTTCCATACTCTCCGTGGATATCAAATACAATAATGTTCGTTCCGGAAAGCTTCGCTGACTCCTCTAAAATTTTTGCAACTGTCTCAGATTTTCCGGAACCGGTGTTTCCGACAATACAGGAATGACGTTGGAAAAACTTATTCCCGTCCACAAATGCAGGACAATTATGCTGCACATAGTTTCCAATATAGAATCCACCGCCTTCATACTTTGAAAGCATCTTCCGGAATTCTTCGGAAGTGATTTCTCTCGATTGAATATCCGTTGTTGGATACCGGTCAATTGCTTTTTGAAAGATACCGTTTCGAATACTTCCAATGATGGAACATTCTATCACTTTGATTCCATCGTTCTCAAAAATGAAATCCTCTTCTCCGATAGAATCACCGGTATCTGTTTCCATCAGAGATGTCACAACCGTTACCAGTTCTACGTCTCCATCAGATACTGCAATCAGGCTGTTGATTCGTATATCCCGAAACTCAAACCGGTCTGATTTAATCTGTATTTTGTCACTTAATATTTTTATCAGTTTCAATGTTTAAACCTCCATAAGTTCGTTGTAATTCCGTATTTTTGCTTTTTTGATACTTTTGCAGTAATCGCATACACCGCAATATTCCGGCTCCCGATACCCCTCTTTGATTTCCGAAAAACGTTCCATGGTTATTTCCATTTCGGAAAGTGCCACATCGAGCGTATCCTGCGGAATCTGAAAAATATCTATATCAATCACTCTTTCCTTTGTAGCAACTGCAAGGTAAAACGGGAGTTTCTCTCCAGTTACAATCTCCACACCTTTCTGATATAATGCTCCCTGCAGATCATATCTCCAAAGCGGAAGATTTTTAAATTTTGCAACAACCTTTAAATCTGTAATACAGATTCCTGGAAGATAACTATCCATCTTCATCTTCCAAGGAACTCCGAATAATTCAAATGTCATAATTCTCTGCTTTTCACCGGACATAAATTTCGTAAATGTTTCATCGCTCTTAATTCTTCCGATGATTTCATTTGCTTTTCGAAATTCACTTCGCAGTTCATTCTTTCTTGTGAACACTGCCGGATGCTCTTTAATAAACTGATCCAAGGTTCCCTCAAAGTAAGAATCCACAAAAGAACCAATCAGCATTGCTCGCGTCATTTCCGGCTTATACGCACCGGAAATTTTCGCCATTGCCATTGCTTCACATTTTGTAAAGTCTTTATACTGGGATACGGAAAAATACTTTGCATTCGCATCTTCCGAATAATAATTATTTTGATCGAGATTCATCCGTTTCAGCATCCCCTTCTGTTTCCTTAAATGGATCCGTTACGCCTTCGCCTTTCAACCGTGGAAGATCGAAATAATCTTCTCTCTTTGCCATGCCATCATGTAGTGATTTGTATACTCTCTTTAAGCGTACAAGATCGTTCATGCTGAACGCTTCCGATTTGCAGCCAATATACTTTTCTATTGCCTCTATCGGCACACTAAACTCTCTTTCGAAAATGGCAGCCATATCTCTTACCAAATCAATTACCGGTTTTTTTTCTCCCTCCGACATTGTTTTATTGCATTGATCTATTGCTGCATCTTGGACATCTCCTGGAATTACACCAAGTATGCACGCTCTTACTCGTCTTGCTCCTTGATTTGCAACCATTTCATAAATATCTCTCGGATCCGTAAGTGGAACGTTTCCTTTTTTTGTTGATCTGATATGAGGAACTGTAAATACCTTTGTCTGTCTTGTGTTTGTTTCTAAATCCCATGCATAAGCCATAACTTGACTTTCCCCATTTTTTTGCTCCAATTCAATAATGCCAAAATCAATATTTCCCCAATTTTGTGCCATTGCTTCTGCTAATCGAATTGATGGACCTACAACCTTTGTTCCTCCTCGAGGATATTCATACATTGCATTTTCTGCGAGTCCCTTTCTCTGGCAGGCTCTTACAATACGGTTAAAACTTTCCACTTCGTCTCTCGGAAATTTTTTGGCCATTACAATAGCCCCCTGTACTTCTTGTGCCTGCCTGCTCATCATCATCTCTGTCTGAGATGTTCTGACCTGCATACCTGTACCATCATGCACCATTATTTCATTCATATCTTTACCTCCTGTTACTTACAAAACTTAATTTTCTTCCTCCTCGTGTACATAGTTTCCTGAGTAAAACCACTCAACAAACTCTTTTTGTAATTCCTCATCCCATTGCATCTGCTCTAATGCGTATTGATAAGCGTCGCAATCATTTACGCATGTCCCTTTCTCTTGTCCTGCAATTCCTATGTACATGCAATCAACTCCTTTAATGCAAATTGCCCGTCTTTTTCCTGCTTAAGCAATTGTTCGTATTGTTCCTCTGTTTCTTTACGTTTTGCTATGCAGTCACACTTTTCGCCCGGGTCTAAATTTGCTCCACAGCTTCGGCACACATATTTATACATTTATATCTACCTGACTCTCTTTAAACCCGAACTTGACAAATCCATGCTCGTACGTTGCTTTCTCCTTGTCGTACTTTGATACATCTATGCCACGTCTGATCATCTCTTCCCACGCAAGGTCAAAGAGTTTTTCTTGATTCAAATAGAGCCAAATCCCTTTCTTCTTATCCTCAGAATCATGGTCAGTTCCGTGCGAATCGAAAATCTGACTCGTATCATTTCTCATTTTTTGATATGTAATCAACGGCATTGTTACCGTACCTTCTAATTGTTCCATTGACTTTTCCTCTCTTCTATTTATGAGTTATCCGAAAATCTAAATTCCATCAGATCAGCAAGCATCAAGTATTCCTTTGCCTTTTTCGTTTCCCCATGTGTCTCTACTACCTTTTTTCGGAATTCTGATAAATTTCCATAAAAACATCCGCATTTCACACCAATATCTCCTGCTTTTGTTTTAAAAAATGTAGTTGTACGATATTCGGAGCCAAAACCATGCACCGTGGCGTAGCCAGCATCACCGTACACACAAGCATCACCGCACACACAAGCATTACCGTACACACAAGCATCACCGCACACACAAGCATTACCGTACACACGAGCATTATCGTACACACGAGCACTATCGTACACCCAAGCATTACCGTACACACAAGCATTATCGCACACACGAGCATTACCGCACACACAAGCATTACCGCACACACGAGCATCACCGCACACACGAGCATTATCGTACACACGAGCACTATCGTACACCCAAGCATTACCATCCTGACTTAGATTTTCTTCTTTTTCCACGAAACCGCCAAGCTCACCCGCTTTAACGTTTCCAAACTCGATTAATGCTTTAATACGAAATAATTTTGTCCCGAAAATATTAGTGATAAACTCACTTGTTAACTCAAATTTTTTCATTTGACTTTCCCTCTCTTCTGTTTTACAATTTAACTGTGTTTTTAAACTTGTGCCCGAAAAAGGTCTGCAAACCTTGGGCACTTTTTTAGAATCCCATTGTAGTTAAAAATGCAAGGCATCTTCCAACCGCCATTCCAAATCCAAATATCGTAGCCACAACTGCTATGATTGCATATATCTTGCAGCATAACTCGGCTTTGAGCTTGTCCCTCTTTTCCTGTCGTATCTTTTTCAACATTGTTTGATTTCTCTTCTCTAACATCTCATTACGCTCAAGCAATTCATGATAATATGTAATCGCCTCCTGAATCTCCTTCATCTGCTCCTCTGTTCTAATTTCTTCCATCTTTCCTTCTCCTTTTCTTTGCTCTATTTTTATTGCGTTTGTATCTTAGATACTCTTTGTATGTTACAGTTCTTTCTCACCTCCCTTCAAGCCTACGAATTGCCTCTTCTCTGCTAATCTCGATATATCTTGCCACTTCGGTTATTGTAGCTTCGTATCTGTGCTTCTTCGGTCCGGTTTTAATAACTCGACCAAATTCCCAAAAACCATTTTTCATATTGTAACGAACTTTATTTTTGTCGCACCCTACTATTTTTGCGATTTCCGGTGCTTGTATGATTTCGCTCACGCTTATCACCTCCTATCTTGTCTCTCAATTATTTCTTTGATATAATTTCCCTATCAAATGAAGAAAGGAAAAAATCATTATGAAACTAGATTCCACTATTACCATTTCTATTATTCTTGCTATCTGTGCGTTATTCGCTCCATCTATAACAGCCATAATTAACAACCGCCATCAATACAAAATCAGAAAGCTAGAATTGCGTCACAATTTTATAACAAATCAGTCTAATGTTATTTACGCTAATAAGTACAATGTTTACAAATCGTTTCTTGAAGAATCCAGCAAATACAGTATGTTCAATGATTACGCGAAAGAATTTACTTCCATACTTGCTTGTACTCAGGATGCATTGCTTTTATGTAATCCAGAAACAAAGAAATTGTTATTGGACTTTTCAGAAAGATTTAGCAACCATACAATATCTAATAGAGATGAGTACATTACTGAGCTTAACAAAATAGCAGATTCATTTAACAGCGAACTTTCGTCATTATCCTGCGAATAGAACAACTAATGCGAATAAAATGACAACCAATAGTGCCCAGACTGGATATATCTTGTCATCGGGTGCTATTTTTTTCATAATCCATACTGCCGAAACGGCTACTATCGACATTCCAAAAATTAATCCGGCTTTCAACATCTTCCCACCTCCTATCCTGCTTTCTTATCACTTTCCTCTTTCTTAGCTTTTTCCTTTTCGGAAACCATTCTCTCAGCAGAACCCAAGAAATACCCTTTTTCAAACTCGGACATCTTCGGAAGTGCTTCGGAAATGGATTCAATGATTTTTTGTTCTCTTTCTGACATTTTTTCACTCCTCTCTCTTCGTGTTGTTGTACGACCATTTTACGTCGTTTTTTCAACTTTGTCAATACCTATTTGTTGATTTTTTCAACATTTTCTAATTGACATTTATTCGCATGTGGTTTATAATCCGAATTAGATAGGAGGTGCACAAATGAAAGAACGTATAAAGGAACTGCGTAAATCATTAGGAATAACTCAACAAGAATTTGCCGATAAGCTTGGTTTAAAAAGAAATACGATTGCTACATATGAAATAGGAAAAGCAGTTCCAAGCGATAGAGTCGTTTCTGATTTATGTAATAAGTACAATGTAAACGAAGAATGGCTTCGCACAGGCGAAGGAGAAATGTTTGTCGCATTAAATAGAACACAGCAGATTGCACAGCTTACTGCTGACTTATTTAAGGGCGAAAAGGACTCTTTTAAAGAAAGGTTGCTTTTAGCACTCGCAAAACTAGATGAAAGTGAGTGGAAAGTGCTGGAAAAAATTGCAGAAGACTTGACAAAAGAAAAGGACTAGGTTTTCCCTAATCCTTAAGTCTTTTGATAATCTCAATTATAAATAGAAGTGTTTCTTCATCTTCTATTTGATTGATTAATTCAAGTAATTGTGTTTTGATGTCTGTTGTGTTCATGGTATGTATTCCCTCCTGCGTTTTGTGTATTGAACGCACGTTCGAAATTCCTTGTTTAAATAATACTACTCTTCGTAATTTATTTCAAGAAGTTTTTTCGAACATTTGTTCTTAAAGGGCATTTTATTTAACCCTTTTACTATATATACACATAACTTTTAAAAAACTAACGCGGGTTCAGGAATTTGTCCCAGATGTGGGACACTTATTTATACGGAGATTCCAAAAGGTCTGAAATATGGATTTTTAGACCTTTGGCGAGGAGTTCGAGAGTATCAGCACTGGGAGAAATTTCGTTGTTCATAATCCGTTGGATTGATGATTTTGAAATCCCAGTTAGATTTGATACTTGACGAATTGTTAAGTTTTTACTTATCATTATTTTATCAAGTAGTATTCTCATAACAGATTAATTTTACTATCTTATATGGTTGAGATATACAGGTAAATAATGGAAATGATATAACCGCTACGGCGTTTATATAAAGGACTGGTTGTCCTAAAAAGATGTAAGCTAAAGAGAAAGAGAGGAAACAAAATATGAGATGTCCAAAATGTGGTGGAGAACACTGCCAAGTTATTTCCGAAACAACATCAAAAGGTAAAGATTTTTCAGCTGGAAAAGGTTGTTGCGGAGCTGCCTTATTGGGGCCAATAGGAATTTTATGTGGTGCCTGTGGGAAAGGAAAGCAAATTAACTCAACAAACTATTGGGTTTGCCAAGATTGTGGCAATAAATTTAAAGTATGACAACTAAAGAACGTTATTGGATAAAGTCAATGGAATGGTGCAAAAAATACTGTGGGTGTCACCAAATGCCTAATCGCAGCTTTTTTATAAAAGGATATCAATTACCCATTTGCGCTAGGTGCACCGGAATTGCCTTAGGGCATCTAATCGCTCTTATTGTAATGCCTTTTTATACTTTTAGTTTTAAAATAGCTGTATTGATTTTACCACTTGCCGTTGATGGTACTGTGCAGTACTTTACAAATTATGAATCCAATAACTTAAAGCGCATTACAACCGGTTTTCTATATGGTTTTGCTTTCATGTCTTTTGTTGTAAAATTGATAAGAAATATTGAATTAATATAACTAAAAACCGCCCGGTACTCCAATACCGAACGGTCTTACATACACCCGAAGATGTACATCCATATTGCAAGTTATATTGTATCATCTTCGAGACAGTTTAACAATCAGAACATGCATTCTGTTTGTTAGCTGTTATTTTTATACCCAAAATTCAAAAGGAGATGATTTCATGCCAAGAAAAAGAAAGAAATATCCAAAATTACCAAACGGCTACGGGCAAATTCGCTATTTAGGCTCTAATCGGCGTAATCCCTACGGTGTTTATCCTCCGGCAACAGAAGAATACCCTAATGGCCAAATGAAGCCACAGAAAGCACTCTGCTACGTGCCTGACTGGCCAACAGGCTTTGCAGTCCTGACAGCCTATAGAGCTGGCACATACATACAGGGAATGGAAAAGGACATTGCTGCCATCGACAACAAGCAGAATGCAGATACTTTTATACAGGCGCTCCTTGCAAATTACAATCTAATGCAGGGAATCGAGGAAAAGCAGGAAAAAGGCAAGACGTTCGGGGAAATCTTTAAAGAATACTATTTAGACAAATTTAAGCTGGAATACGGACATAGTGGAAAGAAAAAGAGCATGGAGTACAGCATGATCGCAGCTTATAAGAACTGCGCAGAACTGCATGACAGGGAATTTATATCTCTTACGAAAAATGATCTGCAAAAAATCGTGGATGAGTGTAATCTGAAACACTCCTCTCTCGAACTGATCGTAACTCTATATCATCAAATGTACCGATACGCTCTCGCAAATGATATTTGCGAAAAGGACTACTCACAATTTATTAGCATCGAAAAACCGGATGACGATGAAAATGGAGTTCCATTTTCCGCAAATGACTTGAAAATATTATGGGAAAACAAGGATGATGAAATCGTTGAGTTCCTACTGATCATGTGCTATTCCGGGTTCCGCATATCCGCCTACGAGACGTTAGAAGTTAATTTAAAGGATAATTACTTCCGCGGTGGTGTAAAGACCGCTGCCGGAAAAGATAGAATTGTTCCAATCCACTCTGCCATTCTTCCACTCGTCAAACGCCGGATGAAACGGCGCGGTAGATTAATGGAGATTGAAATTCATAAATTCAGGACGCAAATGTATAATACACTAGACCCCCTCGGAATTGAAAAACACACACCACATGACTGCCGGCACACATTTTCAGCGCTGTGTGAAAAATACGGTATAAGAGAAAATGACAGGAAGAGAATGCTTGGTCATTCCTTTAAAGACATAACAAATAAAAAATACGGCCACAGAGAATTAGAAGATCTGAGAGAGCAAATCGAAAAGATAAAAGTAGATTTGTTGTAAACGTGTTGTAAACCGTTTCGTTATATATCATTATATACCACTGTATTTTGTGAAATCTTATCACTTGAAAACGGCGTGGTTGACAGGTTTGTTGCATTTTTCCAGTCAACCACGGGTTTTTTAGAAATCCATGCAAATTTAAGAACCCCTTAAAAAAATGTTACGTATTTGCTACGTTTTGCTACAATTTTGTTGTAAAAAAAGAAGACTGCAAATCCATCTCTGAACTTGCAGCCTTTTTCCTATTCAATCACACGAACTCTTAAAACATCCTTTATCGTGCCCAATTTTTCTTTAATCTCTTCGTTCAATCCGCCTTCAATATCAATCATCGTATAAGCGTATTCCTTCTTACTCTTATTTGTCATGTCAGAAATATTCACTCCTGCCTCTGCAAGCAAGGTTGTGAACTGACCAATCATATTCGGTACATTGTGATGGAGAATCGTGATTCTTGTCTTTCCATCACGGTATCCCATATCGCAGTTCGGATAGTTGACAGAATTTCTAATATTCCCGTTTTCCAGGAAATCCATCACTTCTTTTACTGCCATCTTTGCACAATTATCCTCCGATTCCTCTGTAGATGCCCCTAAATGCGGAATCACAATCGTTCCTTTCACGCCTGCTACCAATGGATTCGGGAAATCTGTGACATACCGTTTCACCTTTCCGCTTTCCAGTGCGTCGATCATATCTTCTTCGTTCACAAGCACATCTCGTGCGAAGTTCAATACAACCACATCTTTTTTCATCAAACTGATCGCATCTTTATTGATCATTCCTTTTGTGCTCTCCAGTGCCGGAACATGAATTGTAATGTAATCACATTCTTTATACAATTCATCCACTGTTTTTGCATGATAAATATTTCTTGATAATTTCCAGGCTGCATCTACCGAAATATAAGGGTCATAACCGTATACATCCATGCCAAGATGAGCTGCTGCGTTTGCAACGAGAACACCAATTGCGCCAAGACCGATCACTCCAAGTTTCTTTCCTTCCAATTCACAGCCCGCAAATGCCTTTTTTTGTTTCTCCGCATGTTTTGCCACATCACCGTCTTCCTCGTGCTCCTGCACCCAGTTGATTCCCCCGATAATATCTCTGGATGCGAGCAGCATACCTGCAATCACAAGTTCCTTTACACCATTTGCATTTGCTCCCGGTGTATTAAATACAACAATTCCTTCTTCTGCACATCTGTCAAGTGGAATGTTATTCACGCCTGCTCCTGCACGTGCGATTACTTTTAACTCTTTATCAAATTCCAACTCATGCATTGCAGCGCTTCTCACAAGCACTGCGTCTACACCTTCTAACTTTCCTTCAGCTTCATACTCGCCTGTAAACTGGTTTAAGCCTACTTCTGCAATTGGATTTAAACAATGAAATTTATACATATCTACAGATTCTCCTCCTCAAATTTTTTCATAAAGTCCACCAGTGCCTGAACGCCTTCTTCCGGCATCGCATTATAGATACTTGCTCTCATACCTCCAACACTTCTGTGACCTTTTAAATTCTCAAGTCCTGCCGCCTTTGCTTCTTTTACAAATTTTGCATCTAACTCGTCACTTCCTGTAACAAACGGCACATTCATAAGAGAGCGATCTTTCTTTTCCACTGTTCCTTTGAACAATTTACTTTGATCAAGAAAATCGTAAAGAATCTTTGCTTTTCTTTCATTTCTCTCTTTCATCGCTTCCAGACCACCCATCTCTTTCAGCCACTGAAATACTTTTCCACAGATATAAATTCCATAAGCAGGCGGAGTGTTGTAAAGAGAATCTGCATCAGCATGTGTCTTATATGTGAGCATCGTAGGTGTTCCCGGGAGCACATCTTCTGTAATCAAATCTTCGCGGATAATCACAATAACTACACCTGCAGGTCCGATATTCTTTTGTACACCACCATAAATAATTCCATATTTGCTGACATCTACCGGCTCTGATAAAAAGCAGGATGATACATCGGCTACAAGTGTCTTTCCTTTTGTATTTGGCAGTTCCTTAAATTTGGTTCCATAAATCGTATTATTTTCACAAATATACACATAGTCTGCATCTTCTGAGATTGGAAGATCTGAACAATCTGGTATGTAAGAAAATGTTTTATCTTCTGAAGAAGCAATTTTATTGACCTTACCATATTTTGCTGCTTCCTGGTATGCTTTTTTTGCCCATTGTCCAGTCACAATGTAGTCCGCCACCTTGTTTTTCATCAAGTTCATCGGAATCATCGCAAACTGCTGTGACGCTCCTCCCTGCAAAAACAGCACTTTATAGTTATCCGGAATATGCATGAGCTCTCTTAAATCCGACTCCGCCGTTTTGATAATCTCCTCAAATGCTTTCGATCTATGACTCATCTCCATAACCGACATTCCGCATCCCTTGTAATCTAACATCTCTTCTGCTGCTGATTTTAGAACACTTTCTGGCAATACTGCCGGTCCTGCTGAAAAATTATACACTCTGCTCATTTTTTATTCCTCCACTTCATTTTTATTTTTCTAAATCTTCTTCACTAAATGCCTCGCTGATCGCAGCCCCTGGTGCAACCATCGGCCATACTTTTTCATCACTGTCGATCTGGCAGTCAATCACAACCGGTCTCCCCATAGCCAGCGCCTCCTGGAAAGCTTTTTGAAACTCTTCCCGTGTCGCCGCACGTATTCCGACCGCCCCCATTGCTTCTGCCAATTTTACAAAGTCTACCGCATCATTTAACACGGTTGCAGAATAACGCTTTTCATAAAACAGCGTCTGCCACTGACGCACCATGCCAAGTACATGGTTATTTACCACGACTTGAATGATCGGAATATTGTATCTTGCCGCTGTTGCAATCTCATTCATATTCATTCGGAAACATCCATCTCCGGCAACATTGACCACGGTCTTGTCCGGCATCCCCATCTTTGCTCCGAGCGAAGCGCCAAGTCCATAGCCCATTGTCCCAAGACCTCCCGAAGTTAAAAACGTTCTCGGTTTTGTGTATTTATAAAATTGTGCAGCCCACATCTGATGCTGTCCGACTTCTGTTGTAATGATTGCGTCTCCGTTAGTCTGTCTGTATATTTCTTCCACAATATACGGTCCTGTAAGTCCTTCCGGATGATACGTCAGAGGATGTTTCTCTTTATATTCCTCAATCTGCTGTTTCCATTCCTCATGACTTTGCTGTTCCACCTTTTCATTCAGGATTATCAGAACTTCTTTGATATCTCCGGTCACACTCGCATCTGTGAGAATATTTTTATCTATTTCTGCCGGATCAATATCAATTTGCAGAATTTTCGCATGATGTGCAAATTTCTTTGCATTTCCAGTCACACGGTCACTGAACCTTGCACCGACCACGACCAAAAGGTCACATTGGCTCACTCCAAAATTCGACGCTTTCGTTCCATGCATTCCAAGCATTCCAGAGTACAGCTCATCTGTTCCCGGAAATGCTCCTTTTCCCATCAGAGAATCCGCCACAGGCGCATCAATTTTATGTGCAAATTCCACTAAAGACTCACTTGCTCCTGACAAAACTGCTCCGCCACCCACAAAAATATATGGTTTCTTGGCTCTCTGAATCATTTTCACCGCTGTTTCAATCTCATCTTCATCGATTTTCTTTCTCTGAATATCTGTGACGTCAATTTCTACTTTTTGATATTCACTCAGATTTGCAGTCACATCTTTCGGAATATCGATCAGAACTGGTCCCGGTCTTCCTGTCCTTGCAATCAAAAACGCTTTTCGAATCGTATCCGCCAATTTATCGACATCTTTGACGATATAATTGTGCTTTGTAATCGGCATTGTAATGCCTGCGATATCTATTTCCTGAAAACTATCTTTTCCAAGCAGGGAAACACCTACGTTACAGGTAATCGCCACTACCGGAATGGAATCCATATACGCCGTCGCAATCCCGGTTACAAGATTCGTGGCTCCCGGTCCACTTGTTGCAAGGCAGACACCTACTTTCCCGGTTGCTCTTGCATATCCGTCTGCTGCATGTGCAGCTCCCTGTTCGTGGGAAGTCAATATATGACAAATCTCATCGCTATGTTTATATAACGCATCGTATACATTTAAAATCGCACCTCCCGGATATCCAAATACAGTATCCACTCCCTGCTCTTTCAAACATTCGATCACGATTTCTGCTCCTGTTAATTGCATCTGTCTTTCTCCTTCTCTTTATCTTGGGATTTCTAATACAGCTCCTCTGTTTCCGGATGTCACCAGCGCCGCATATCTTGCCAAATAACCTGTTGTAACCTTTGGTTTTCTTGGTTTCCACTCTGCTTTCCTTTTTGCAAGCAGCTCATCCGAAACAGCCAGCTCTATTTTATTTTCCGGGATATTGATCTTAATGATATCGCCTTCTTCCACTAACGCAATTGGACCTCCCACTGCTGCTTCCGGAGACACGTGTCCGATGGATGCACCTCTTGATGCGCCACTGAAACGCCCATCCGTAATCAACGCCACACTGGAGCCGAGTCCCATACCGGCAATTGCCGATGTCGGATTGAGCATCTCCCTCATTCCAGGTCCTCCTTTCGGTCCCTCATAGCGAATGACAACCACATCACCTGCGACAATTTTTCCGCCTTTGATTGCGGCAATCGCATCTTCCTCACAGTCAAACACTCTCGCCGGACCTTCATGTACCATCATCTCTTCCACAACCGCCGAACGTTTTACAACGCCGCCATGTGGTGCAAGGTTTCCTGTGAGCACTGCAAGACCACCTGTTTCACTGTATGGATTTTCAATTTGTCTTATGACATCCGGATCTTTGTTGACACAGCCCTCAATGTTCTCACCAACTGTTTTTCCAGTTACGGTCATGCACTCTGTATATAAAAGATTCTTTTTATTTAACTCATTCATCACTGCATACACACCGCCTGCCTCGTTCAGGTCTTCCATATACGTGTGTCCTGCCGGTGCGAGATGACAGAGGTTCGGGGTCTTTGCACTGATCTCATTTGCAAATGTGATATCAAAATCCATTCCAATCTCATGTGCAATCGCCGGAAGATGTAACATACTGTTTGTCGAACAGCCCAGCGCCATATCCACAGTAAGTGCATTCAAAATCGCCTTTTCTGTCATAATATCTCTTGGCCTGATATTTTTCTCCCACAGCTCCATCACTTTCATTCCTGCGTGTTTTGCAAGGCGGATTCGTTCGGAATACACCGCCGGAATCGTTCCATTTCCTTTCAATCCCATACCAAGCACTTCCGTCAGACAGTTCATGCTGTTTGCCGTGTACATACCGGAGCAGGAACCACAAGTCGGACATGCTTTGCTCTCAAATTCCTGTACATCTTCTGCAGTCATCGTTCCCGCCGCATAGGAACCAACTGCCTCAAACATACTCGAAAGGCTTGTCTTGCATCCCTTCACTCTCCCCGCAAGCATCGGACCTCCGCTCACAAAAATCGTCGGCACATTGATTCTTGCTGCTGCCATCAAAAGTCCCGGTACATTTTTATCACAGTTCGGAATCATGACAAGCGCATCAAACTGATGTGCCATAGCCATCGCTTCCGTGGAATCTGCGATCAGGTCTCTTGTGACAAGAGAATATTTCATACCGATATGCCCCATTGCAATTCCGTCACAGACTGCAATTGCCGGAAACATAACAGGCGTTCCACCAGCCATTGCCACACCCATTTTTACCGCATTGGCAATCTTGTCAAGATTCATATGCCCCGGCACAATCTCATTGTAAGAACACACGATTCCCACTAACGGTTTTTCCAACTCTTCTTCTGTATATCCTAATGCATTGAACAACGAACGGTGCGGTGCCTGCTGCATTCCTTTTGTTACTGTATCACTTCTCATATCTGTCTCTCCCTTCGTTACGCAATTCTTTCACAGATCAGATCACCGATTTTCGCAGTGCCAACCTGTTCTTTTCCTTCTGACATGATATCGATGGTACGGTACCCATCTTTTAATACCTGACTGACTGCTTTCTCAATTGCATCCGCCTCTTTATCTAAGTCAAATGAAAATCTTAACATCATCGCCGCAGACAGTATTGTGGCAATCGGATTAGCAATTCCTTTGCCTGCAATATCCGGTGCCGAACCGCCGCTTGGCTCATATAGACCGAATTTTGTATCGTTCAAACTTGCCGAGGCAAGCATTCCGATTGAACCTGTCACCATGCTTGCCTCATCGGACAAAATGTCTCCAAACATGTTTTCTGTCAAAATCACATCAAACTGCTTTGGATCTTTTACAAGCTGCATCGCACAGTTGTCGACAAGCATATGTTCCAAAGCAACTTCTGGATATTCTTTTGCAATCTCCTCAACAATCTTTCTCCATAATCTGGAAGAATCAAGGACATTCGCTTTATCCACACTGATCACTTTTTTTCTTCGTTTCATCGCGATCTCAAATGCTCTCTTTGCAATTCTTCGAATCTCATTCTCATTGTAGGTAAGTTCGTCACATGCGGTCATAACACCATCTATCTCTTCCGTCTTTCGATTTCCAAAATACAATCCACCCGTTAGTTCTCGCATGATCATCATATCAAATCCACCTTCGGTAATCTCTTCTTTTAACGGGCATGCTCCTTTCAATTCATCATACAGCACTGCCGGTCTTAAGTTTGCAAAGAGATTCAATTCTTTTCGAATCTTTAAAAGTCCTGCCTCCGGGCGTCTGTTTGGTTCCAACTGATACCACGGTGAAACTTTTGCATCTCCTCCGATAGAGCCCATCAAAACAGCGTCACATGATTTTGCTTCCGCTACAGTCTCATCTGTCAATGGTATCCCATGTACATCAATCGAGGCGCCTCCAAGCAATAACTCTTTATATCTGTATGTATGGCCGTACACTTCTCCGACCTTATCTAATACTTTCATTGCCTCTTCTACAATTTCAGGACCAATCCCATCCCCTTTGATAATTCCAACTTTCAATTCCATATATCTCTTCCCTTCTCTTGCAAAAGTTTATAGGTCTAATCATATCGTATTTTTATTCACGTTTCAACCCTTTAATACGGAAAAGTGTATTTTTTTAGAGTATACTCTGTTTTAAGGCCAAAAAAAGAGAAGGCTAAGCCTTCCCTTTACATTCACTTATTCTTCTGTATTTGCTTTTTCTACCTGCGTAATCGCTGCTTTCTGCATCGGAATACGGCAGTTCTTGTTATTACCAAACTCTACAATTACATCCTCGTCTGTAATATCAATGATTACTCCGTAGAATCCACTTGTTGTCAACACAGTATCACCTACTGCCAGTTCAGATAACATCAACTGTATTCTCTTCTGTTCTTTCTTTTGCGGACGCATCAGTAAGAACCAAAATCCCCCAAGAATTACTGCATAAAAAATAAGCAAAAATATTGGATTATTCATCTTATTTCCTCCTACTATTTTTAAACACTATGACCATCATACACAATCTATAGACATACATCAAGTGTTTTTTTAGATTTCATAATTTTTTTATACTTCCTGAATTCCCATTCCTGCAAGTTTTTCTCTTTTGTATTCTTTATAGCGTCCTGCTTCAATCGCAGCTCTGATCTCTTCCATCATATTGTTATAGAAATACAAATTATGCAGCACACAGAGTCTCATTCCAAGCATCTCTTTTGCTTTCAAAAGATGTCTGATGTACGCTCTGCTGTATGTGCGGCATGCAGGACACTGGCAGCCCTCTTCAATCGGCGCGTCATCCAGCTCATATTTTGCATTGAACAAGTTTAATTTCCCCTGATTTGTATATACATGTCCATGTCTTCCGTTTCGGCTCGGATATACACAGTCAAAAAAGTCAACACCCCTGTCAACCGCTTCCAAAATATTTGCCGGAGTCCCTACACCCATCAGATACGTAGGTTTCTCAATCGGAAGATACGGCACAACCGCCTCCAAAATGCGATACATCTCCTCATGGGATTCTCCTACCGCAAGCCCTCCGACTGCGTATCCATCCAAATCCATCTTTGCAATCTCTTTCGCATGTTCAATACGAATATCTTCATAAATTCCGCCTTGATTAATTCCAAATAGCATCTGGTGCTGGTTGATCGTATCCGGAAGCGTATTCAATCTTGCCATCTCGGCTTTGCATCTTGCAAGCCATCTTGTTGTACGTTCCACTGAGTTCTGAATATATTCTCTTGTCGCCACACTGGATGGGCACTCATCAAATGCCATTGCAATCGTAGAAGCCAGATTGGACTGAATCTGCATACTTTCCTCCGGTCCCATAAAGATTTTTTTGCCATCAATGTGAGAGTTAAAGTACACACCTTCTTCTTTAATCTTACGAAGTCCCGCAAGCGAAAACACCTGGAACCCACCGGAATCTGTCAGAATCGGCTTATCCCATACCATAAATTTATGAAGACCGCCTAACTTTTTCACCACTTGATCTCCGGGTCTCACATGCAGATGATACGTATTGGATAACTCTACCTGCGTCTTAATTCCTTGTAAATCTTCTGTAGATACGGCGCCTTTGATTGCCGCCGCAGTTCCTACATTCATAAATACAGGGGTCTGAATGACCCCGTGCACTGTATGGAACTCGCCTCGTTTTGCGAGTCCATCTCGTTTTAATAATTTATACATGTCTTTACCTCTTTACTTTTAATAATGAATCACGACCGGGCACCCCACTTGAAGCATATCATACAATTGTCCTGCCAAAGCCGGCGGCATATTGATACAGCCGTGAGAACCTTTTCTCGTCTTATAAATCTCACCGCCAAACGCTGTCTGCCATTTGGCATCATGGAACCCAATTCCCGTCCATGTAACTCGCATCCAGTACTCTACCGGTGTCTCATATTCATAAGTTCCATCCGGTTTTTTGTCACCGCGAAGTGTTTTATTTCTCATCTTCTCCAAAATAGTATATGTACCCTGTGGCGTCACACGTTCCGGCACTGGGATTCCGGTCACTACATCCGTCTCAAGCTTCACAGTTCCATCCACGATATACCACATATGTTGTGTCGTCAAATCTACTTCCAAATATGTCGTTCCAAAATCTTGTGCTCCATGTGATGCCGCTGTCTGCGAATACACCGGCTCTCTTTCTACCCCTTCACCGGACTTGATATTATTCACCAAAGTCTCGTATTCCGCGTCTTTATCAATCTCCCAGCCATATCCTCCGCCGGACACCTCTGCAGTCTTTCCCGTCGGCGTTGTAATCGTTCTGACTTTTCCAACCGTATTATACTGATTGCACAGTTCATCAATGTACGCTCTCATCGCATCTTCCGAGAATGTGACATTCATATTCTCATCTACCGTCATCCACTGTGAGATCAGAGATTTATCTACAACTGTTTTCGGTTCTACCGTATATGTAACAGAAGCGTTCAAATAACTATTCATGCTGTCTTTTGCAGAAATAACTTCTTTTGATTCCGTAGTGAACTTCGGTGCCACATAGCACTTCTCTTTGTCCAAATCTAATGTTGCTCTAAATTGTCCTACATAATCATGTAAAACTTTTGAAAATGTTTCCTGATCAATCTGCGTTCCAAGCGTCTCAGCCTGAATCTCAAACTGCTCCCCGTTAAAAACCGGCTGTGCCGAAACCGGCGCTGTCTGGTTCTCTTCTTTCAAACAGTCCAGAGATGCCATTGCCTGGTTCAGCTTGTCTTCATTGTAGCTTACTTCCACCGTTGCCTGTGCGCTGTCATTTCCAAAAAATGCCGTAAACCATAAAAATGGATTCTGATTCTCCTTTACTTCTTCGACACCTTTTCCATTCTTGTATTGCAGATCAATCGCACTTCCCTGAATGGTCTCGGTCTTTCCATCTCTTTCTTTTAATGTCAGCGTATAATCACTCACCTGTTTCTTCATATAGTTTTCTACGTCTTTCACAGTCTTTCCTGAAAAACTGACATCATTGATCTTTGTTTCAAAGTAAAAATGGTTGATAAAAAAGAGGGAAAATCCCAAATAAATAAGACCTATTGCTCCTAAGATGCCTGCGATAATGATTCTGCCACGTTTCTTTTTTCCATGCTTTTCCCCATGGTTTTTGACTTCCTTATCGAAGCTTGTGTCATCATTCAAGAAGAAAATCTCACTCTCCGTCTCTTCCTCTGATTCTTCCTCTTCTTTCGACTCGGCAGTCTCCTCTGATTCCGAAGCTTTTGGCGTCTCTTCGTCCTCTGAGTCAGCAATGCTTTCCATGATTTCTTTCATAGTTTCTTCTACGATCTCGTCTGATGATCTTTCTTCTTTTTGTCGTTCTTTATCGCTCATTTAGTATAACTCCTCTTATCCTTAATCCATATGTTGATATTATAATACGAACATATGGAAAAGTACAGTACAAAATCATTAATAATACTTAATAAAATTGTTACATTTCACGAACAACAATTGCTTTTTTCTCCAATTCATGTATAATAATATTTGTGTGCCTTCAGTTAAGAAATACTAAACTTTTTGTTTATTTTTACTTTTACAGGCGCACTCTACTACTCTGTTGCAGATTAGAAAGGATTACTTTATGAATATCGGAAATAAGATCAAAGAACTTCGAATCGAAAGAAATTTGACACAGGAAGAATTAGCTAATCGAGCAGAACTGTCGAAGGGATTCATCTCACAGTTAGAGCGAAATCTGACTTCCCCTTCTATCGCAACTTTAATTGATATTCTTCAGTGCCTCGGTACAAATCTGACCGAATTCTTTGCCGAAGAGTCCGATGAACAGATCGTCTTTCGCAAAGATGATTTTTTTGTAAAAAAGGACACAGAACTTCGCAACACCATTGAATGGATCATTCCAAACGCTCAAAAGAATATGATGGAACCAATCCTGCTTACATTGGAAGCTGGAGGCTCCACTTACTTAGACGTCCCCCACGAAGGGGAAGAATTCGGTTATGTTCTGCAGGGAAGCATTCAGATCCATGTGGGCAGGAAAGTACACACTGCCAAAAAAGGGGAATCTTTTTACTTCATTCCCCATTCGGAACATTATATAACAGCAAATAAAACAAACGGTGCAAAGATTATATGGGTGACAACCCCACCGAGTTTTTAATACAAGGAGGATTTTATATGGCGAGAAAATTAATTGACATTTCACACATTGCGAAATCGTACGGAGACAACCTTGTGTTGGACGATTTGAACCTATATATTAATGAAAACAAATTTTTAACACTGTTGGGACCAAGCGGCTGCGGAAAGACTACACTGCTCCGTATCCTGGGAGGATTTGAGACTCCGGACAACGGGAAAATTATTTTTGACGGAAAGGATATCACCAACCTTGCCCCAAATAAACGCCAGCTTAATACGGTATTTCAAAAATACGCATTGTTTTCCCATATGTCTATTGCTGATAATATTGCATTTGGATTGAAAATCAAAGGCAAATCAAAAGCTTATATCAACGATAAAATCAAGTATGCATTAAAACTTGTAAATTTAGATGGATTTGAAAATCGAACTCCGGATTCTCTAAGCGGAGGTCAGCAGCAGCGAATTGCCATTGCACGGGCAATTGTAAACGAACCGAAAGTACTACTGTTGGATGAGCCTTTAGGCGCACTGGATTTAAAACTTCGCCAGGATATGCAGTATGAGTTAATCCGCTTAAAGAACGAACTCGGCATAACATTTGTCTATGTCACACATGATCAGGAAGAGGCGCTTACGATGTCTGACACTATTGTCGTCATGAATCAGGGTTACATCCAACAGATCGGGACACCGGAAGACATCTACAACGAGCCGGAAAATGCATTTGTTGCAGATTTTATTGGTGAAAGTAATATTCTCCCTGCAATCATGGTTGAAGATAAACTGGTAAAAATTCTCGGCGTGAATTTTCCATGCGTGGATACTGGGTTTGGAAAAAATAAACCGGTAGATGCGGTCATCCGTCCGGAAGATATTGATTTAGTCAAGCCGGAAGAAGGTATTTTGGAAGGAATTGTCACACATTTGATTTTCAAAGGTGTCCATTATGAGATGGAAGTCACTGCAAATAATTTCGAATGGCTGGTGCACAGTACAGATATGGTTCCTGTCGGAACACCGGTCGGCATTAAAGTGGATCCGTTCGATATCCAGATTATGAAAAAACCAGAATCCAAAGATGAGGAGGCTGTTATCATTGAAGAATAAGAAAAAACTTTTGACAGGACCTTACTTATTCTGGGCTGTCTCATTCATTATCATTCCATTGTTTATGATACTTTATTATGGTCTGACAAATGAAAAGAAAGAATTCACCTTACTGAATCTTGCAAAAATAACGACTCCGGAAAATTTAAAAGCACTTGGTCTGGCGCTTCTGCTGTCGCTTGTCAGCACTGCGATCTGTCTGATCCTGGCGTATCCGCTTGCTATGATACTCGCTTCAAAAAGCATGAATCAGACAAGCTTTATCGTCTTGATCTTCATCCTCCCGATGTGGATGAATTTCCTGCTTCGTACCCTTGCATGGCAGACATTGCTTGAGAAAAACGGAGTTATCAACAGCGTATTGTCTTTTTTACATCTGCCGACGCAGTCCATGATCAATACGCCTTCTGCGATCATTCTTGGTATGGTATATAATTTTTTGCCGTTTATGGTGCTTCCAATTTATAATGTCATTGTAAAAATTGACAAAGATGTCATTTCTGCGGCAAAAGATCTAGGCGCAAACAATGTACAGACTTTTTTGAAAATCATACTGCCGCTTACTACTTCTGGGATCATCAGTGGGATTACGATGGTATTTGTGCCTGCTCTCACTACCTTTGTTATCTCGGATTTGCTCGGCGGAAGTAAGATTCTGTTGATTGGAAATGTCATCGAGCAGGAATTTAAGCAGAGCAGTAACTGGAACGTCGGTTCCGGGCTTTCACTTGTGCTGATGATATTCATTATCGCAAGCATGGCACTGATTGCCAAATACGATAAAGATGGAGAGGGAACCGCATTCTAATGAAAAAGACATTACAAAATATTTACTTATCACTAATCATCTTTTTGTTATACGCCCCAATCGTGACACTTGTTGTTTTGTCCTTTAACAACTCAAAGACACGTGCAAAATGGGGAGGCTTTACCGGAAAATGGTATATTTCCCTTTTCCAAAACGAGCAGATTATGAGCGCTCTTTATACAACGCTTGTCATCGCACTGTTGTCTGCTCTTATTGCAACCCTGATCGGCACTGCCGCTGCGATCGGCATTCAGGGAATGAAGAGAAAATCCCGCACGATTGCAATGGGAATCACCAATATTCCGATGTTAAATGCAGATATCGTGACCGGTATCTCATTGATGCTTTTATTTATCGCTGTCGGATCCGGCTTAAAATATCTGGGTATTAATTTTTCACTGGGATTTGCAACTGTGCTGATCGCACACATAACGTTTAATATTCCATACGTCATTTTGAGTGTTATGCCAAAGCTCAAACAAACCAAACGCAGCACTTATGAAGCCGCACTCGACCTCGGCGCATCTCCGATTTACGCCTTTTTTAAAGTTGTATTTCCGGATATTCTGCCGGGCGTGTTCTCAGGATTTTTGCTGGCATTTACCATGTCTTTGGACGATTTTGTCATCACCCACTTTACAAAAGGTCCGGGTGTCGATACGTTATCAACCAAAATTTACAGTGAAGTCCGCAAAGGAATCAAACCGGAAATGTATGCACTTTCCACTTTGTTGTTTGTGTCCGTGCTGATTCTGCTGATTCTGATCAACGTATCACCAAACAAAAAAGGCAGCACCGACAAAACACTGAATGTGAAAAAATCTCAGAAAGCCGTTCACTTTGTACTTCGCAAAGTTGTTCCGGCGATTATGGCAGTCGTGGTCATTGCCGGTGGAATTTTCTATAGTTCCAAAGAAGATTTAAGCGGAACCAATCAGGTCATCGTCTATAACTGGGGAGAATATCTCGATCCGGAAGTTATCACTCTGTTTGAAAAAGAGACCGGGATCAATGTCGTATATGAAGAATTTGAGACAAATGAGATCATGTACCCCAAAGTACAGTCCGGCGCTATCGCATACGATGTGGTATGCCCATCTGACTATATGATCCAACGTATGATTGAAAATGATCTTCTAGCAGAACTGAACTTTGATAACATTCCGAACGTCAAAAACATTGGTCAAGAATATTTCAAGCAATCCAGACAGTTTGACTCCGAAAATAAATATTCGGTGCCTTATTGCTGGGGAACTGTTGGAATTCTCTACAATAAAACAATGGTTGATGAGCCAATCGACAGTTGGAGCGTTCTGTGGGATGAAAAATATATAGATAACATTTTAATGCAGGACAGCGTCCGTGACGCCTTTGCTGTAGCTCTTAAATATAAAGGGCACCCTTTAAATTCGACAGATCTCGACGAATTAGAGGAGGCAAAAGAACTTCTGATCGAACAGAAACCACTCGTGCAGGCTTATGTAATCGATCAGGTTCGCGACAAAATGATTGGAAACGAAGCGGCTATCGGAGTAATTTATTCCGGCGAAGCAATTTATACACAACTGGAAAATCCAAATTTGGAATATGTCATTCCAAAGGAGGGTTCCAATGTTTGGATCGACTCCTGGGTAATTCCAAAAAATGCTAAGCACAAAGAAAATGCAGAAGCTTTCATCAACTTTTTATGTCGACCGGACATCGCCAAAATGAATTTTGATTATATTACCTATTCCACACCAAACACCGCTGCTCGAGAACTGATCGAAGATCCGGCTATCCGAAACAGCAAAATCGCATTTCCTGATGCAAGCGAACTGGAACGCTGCGAGACCTTTCAGTTCCTGGGAGATAAAAACGATGCCATTTATAATAAGCTTTGGCGCGAAATCAAATCCCAATAGCTTCTTTTGAGGCAGAAAGAGAGTTTTTATGAAACGAATTTTTTCCTATACCATCTCGGCTAAATACAACAATTGTACCCTGATTTCTTTTCTAAAGGAATCAGGGTATTCCAGTCAGGTGATCACACATTTAAAACACACAGAGAACGGAATTTTATTAAACAAGACCTGGGCAAGAGTCCGCGATATCCTGCACACAGATGATATTTTAACCATCACATTAGAAGAAAAGACTTCTTCTGAAAATATCGTTGCATCGCCTCTTCCACTTCATATCGTCTATGAAGATGAAGATTTGATGGTTATAAATAAACCGGCAGATATGCCGATCCACCCTTCACAGGGCAATTACGACAACACGCTTGCCAATGCAGTCGCTTACTATTATGCACAAAAAGGGGAGCCTTTCACTTACCGCTGTATCAACCGCTTAGATCGTGATACAACCGGACTTTTAATTCTCGCAAAACATATGTATAGTGCCTCCCTCCTCTCGGACATGGTAAAAAACCGAAAAATCCACCGGGAATATCTCGCAGTTGCGGAAGGCAAGACCCCTTCATCCGGCATCATTGATGCGCCAATCAGAAGAGTAGACGGTTCCACTATCGAGCGTCAGGTTGACTATGAACAAGGTGACTATGCCTGCACTCATTACAAACGTCTTTGCTATAAAAACGGATATTCACTTGTATCCCTGACATTAAAGACCGGCCGTACCCACCAGATACGCGTACATATGAAACACATTGGTCATCCGCTTCCCGGTGATTTCTTATACAATCCCAACTACCACGTCATCAAACGTCAGGCGCTGCATTCTCACTGTCTGTCATTCGAACATCCAATCACCAAAGAACCGCTGACATTCTCCTCTCCTCTTCCAGATGATATGGCAATTTTTTTCAATAATACAAATCAGGAGACAGTCAATTGACTGTCTCCCAACTATATTTCTTATATTTTTATACGTTAAAACATCCTCCACCAACAAATTCCCGCAAAAGAGAATTCGCCGGAATATTTTCACTTCCCACACCAATAAAATAGTCCAAAAACTTCAACAGACGTTTCGCTTCCACATATTCCTCGCAGTCTTTCTCAATTCCAAACAAAATCGGTTCCGCATATAATTTCAACACTGCCAACTCATAAATGAGCGCAGAATTAAACATTACATCTGCATCCTCCTGATAAGGAAAAATATTCTCTTCCTCCCCTTTTCTCACGGAAGGCCACATCGCGATTGTCTGTTTTGCAGAAGCGCCACGGGTTCTTGCATCTCTGACCATGCGCCGTATCAGGCGCCCATCCGTTGTCGGAATGCGATTGTGTTCATCGATATTCAACTGTGTCAATGCACTGATATAAATCTTAAACTTATTTTCTTTGGAGAGTTTATACGTCATGGCATCATTCAGACAATGAATCCCCTCAATCACAAGCACATCCTGTTCCCCAAGCTTTTTAGTCTCGCCGGAATATTCTCTTTTTCCTGTTTTAAAATTAAATGTAGGGAGCGCCACTTCTTTTCCTGACAAAAGATCTAACATATCCTGATTGAACAATTCCGCATCAATCGCTTCCAAACATTCAAAGTTATAATTGCCATCTTTGTCTTTCGGAGTCTTTTCCCGTTCAACAAAATAATTGTCTACGGCGATTGGATGCGGAACAAGTCCGTTCGCCCGCAGCTGAATCGAAAGCCGATGCGAAAAGGTTGTTTTTCCTGAAGAAGACGGCCCTGCGATCAGCACAAATTTGATGTCTGATTTATTTGCAATCATCTCCGCTATCTCCGCAATCTTCTTCTCCTGCATCGCTTCCTGCACAAGGATCATATCCTGAATATCCCCATTAGTAATCTTGTCATTCAGCGCGCCTACTGTCTCAATATTTTGTATGTCTCCCCACTTGGTCGATTCTTTCAGAACCTGAAATAATTTATGCTGTGGTCTGAAAGGCGGAACGACTGTCGGCGCATCTTTTTCCGGCATCTGAATTACAAAGCCTTCATCATACAGATGCAGTTCAAAGTATGGCAGGTACGATGCATCCGGCACCATATATCCATAATAATAGTCCTCAAACTCATTCATACTATAAATATTGACTTTTGACACTCTTCGGTATTCAAAAAGTCTTTCTTTATCGTGCATTCCATGTTTGTGGAATAAAGCAATTGCCTCATCCGTATGAATCGTACGTTTGTCAATCGGCATCTTTTCCACAACCATCTCTAACATGCGGCTCTTCACCTTGTCAAGGAACCGCTGATCTACTGCGACATCCCCTTCGATTGTGCAATAATACCCCTTGCTCAAAGAAAAATGAATACGTACCTTCCAAATATCTTTATGTTCACAGACATCATAGATTGCTTTTACAAGCATCAAACACATGCTTCTTCGATATGTCTGGTTTCCCACGGAATCCCCCGTCGTAACAAATCGTAAAGTACAGTCTTTTGTGACTCCTTTTCTTAACTCCTGAAGCTTTTTATCTTCAAACACTAAGACAATCTCATTTTCATATTGTTTTTGGTATTCCTTTGCAATTTTCGCAAAAGTCGTCCCTTCCTCATACTGCTTTACTTCATTCCCTACTTTTACCTGATATACCTTTCTATCCATGTGCTACTCCTTTCTTACAGCTATACTGTCTGAAACGGCTGTACAATCTCTGCTTTTTCTATCTTAACGCACGACAGATGACTCTCTAAAAACATCGCCATATCTTCTATGAAAATATGCTCCAATCCATAGTGCCCTGCATCTATTATGTCAAGTCCTCTTGCAACTGCGTCAATTCCCTCATGATGTCCAATATCTCCAGTCACAAGTACCTCTGCTCCCGTCTGAAGTGCAGTGTCAATCATACTCTTACCCGACCCCGGAGAAATTGCTGCACGTGTCACTTTCCTTTCTATATCACCAAATACCTTTACATCAGGCAGATGAAACTTCTCTTTTACCAGTTCACAGCACTCACCCAAAGTCATCTCATGTTTTAAAAGCCCTACTCTTCCAATCCCCTGATTATTTTCCGGAATCGTCACCTCCAAAGGCTCCGCCTGCACAAGTTCCATCATTTTTCCCGACAGCTCCGCCATGCCAAGCACATCGTAATTCGTGTGCATTGCATAATATGATATGTCATGCTGTAACAATTTCACAACGCGATTGCTGATAAAATGCTCATCCGTAACCGTTTTCAACGGCGAAAAAATAAGTGGATGATGCGTGACAAGCATATCTGCATTTCCCCTTATCGCCGCCTCAATAATCTCATCGGTCGCATCCAGCGCCACATAAATACGCTTTACTTCTTTTTCAGTGCGTCCCACCAAAAGTCCGACGTTATCCCAAGCCAACGCTGCCTCTTTTGGATATGTACCCTCAATCACATCAATTATCTCTCTACAAAGCATATGTTTCCCTCTCTTAATAAATTCCAAGCGCCTCTTTTGTCTGTGCTGTCTCATTTTCAAGTTCCGCTATCCGGGATGCAATATGTATTCCTTCTTCCTTCCTTAGCTGTCTGCAAATTTGCTCTTTTGTCTTTTCTTCCTTTTCTAAAAACAATTTTAAAACAGGATGTTTTTCTCTGAGTAACAACTTCCCATACCGCAGTTCTAATGTACTGTATTCCTCAGCAGACCCGTTTGCCACCTTCATCATCGGATAAAATTTTCCATCCTCCAAAACCATATCTTCTGCTATAATGCGGTAATTATGTTCACACAGATACTGGCGCACCTTTGCAATTTCAGACTGTGGCTGCAGAATGAATTCCGTCAGATTTCTGAAAATCTCTTCTCCATCCTCCATGATCTTTATGACAAGACCACCACCCATTCCGGCGACAATGACACAGTCACATTCTCCTATCTGTAGTTTTTGAACCCCGTCTGACAGTCTAGTCTTAATCTGCTCCCCCAAACCGTGCATCCGAATATGTGCTTCTGCACGGTCCAAAGGTCCCCGATTGATATCCATCGCAATCGCGCATTTATTTTTTCCAGACTCTACCAGATAGATTGGAATATAACCATGGTCTGTTCCGACATCCGCGACTGTCACTCCATTGCTCACAAGATCTGCAACTGCCTGTAATCTCTTTGATAGCTCCATACAAATACCCTAATCCAAATAATCACGAAGTTTACGGCTTCTGCTTGGATGACGGAGTTTTCGAAGCGCTTTCGCCTCAATCTGACGGATTCTTTCACGGGTGACGTCAAATTCTTTTCCGACTTCTTCCAATGTACGTGCACGTCCATCGTTCATACCAAAACGAAGACGCAATACTTTCTGTTCTCTGTCAGTCAACGTATCCAACACTTCTCCCAATTGCTCTTTCAGCAACGTTGCTGCTGCTGCCTCAGCCGGCACCGGAACATTGTCATCCTGAATAAAATCTCCCAAATGACTGTCCTCTTCTTCACCGATCGGTGTTTCCAAAGATACAGGTTCCTGAGAAATCTTCAAAATCTCGCGTACTCTTTCCACCGGCATGTCCAGTTCTTCTGCAATCTCCTCCGGCAACGGCTCACGCCCCAATTCCTGCAGCAGCTGTCTTGATACGCGAATCAATTTGTTAATTGTCTCCACCATATGAACCGGAATACGAATGGTTCTCGCCTGATCTGCAATCGCTCTCGTAATTGCCTGTCTGATCCACCATGTCGCATACGTACTGAATTTGAATCCTTTCTGATAATCAAACTTTTCAACCGCTTTGATCAATCCCAAATTTCCTTCCTGAATCAAGTCAAGAAATAACATTCCACGTCCCACATAGCGTTTCGCAATGCTGACAACAAGACGAAGATTTGCCTCTGCAAGCCTCTTTTTCGCATCTTCATCACCTTCTGCCATCCGTTTCGCCAGTTCAATTTCTTCCTCTGCACTCAACAATGGCACTTTACCGATTTCTTTCAGATACATACGCACCGGATCTTCGATGCTGATTCCATCCGGCACAGACAAATCAATCTTTTCCATGTCAACTTCATCTTCATCCGTCAACAAAATCTCCACATCATCTGCATCATCCGTGTCCGGACTGATTCTGAGTACATCAATATTCTGCGATTCCAAATACTCGAATATTTTCTCCATCTGTTCTGCTTCCAGCTCCATATCTGAGAAAACTTCATTGATCTCCTGTATCTCAAGAATACTTTTCTTCTTCTTCCCTAAAGCAACCAGATTTTTCAATTTTTCCTCAAATTTTATAGCTCTTTCTTCCATGTAGTGTCCATCCTCTCATAGCTTGTTTATATTTTATCCTTAATCAATAGAAATATGCATTTTTTGCAAGTCCTGAAGAGATTTCTTTGCCTCCATCAGTCTCTGCAGCCCCACAATATCCGTAGGGTTCAACATCTTTGTCGCAAACTCGATGCTGTTGTATTTTACGCGGATAATCGTCTCCTTCAACGCTTTCTCCTGCTCTTCTTTCGTGGTGAGTTCTCGAATCTTCGTATGGAACAACTCTGCCACTTCCCGGTGTTCTTCCTCATCTGTAAAATGATTCATCACCTTTGCCGGATTGACCTCTCCCGCTTCATACTGCTCATACAGAATCTCAGCAACTGTGCGGTAAAGTTCTTTTGTAAAATCTTCCGGTACAATATACTTTTTAATCTGTGCAAACAACGCCTCATTCTCTATCAGCCACGTCAGTAATATCTTCTGAGACTTCAGATTCCCATCTTCTTTTTGCTTTTCCCTGTTCGCCGTCTGTTTTGGCCGCTCCGCAGGTGTCGCCTGCCCCATTTGGATCGCCATCTTACCCACCAGTTTTTTCAATTCCTCATATCCAATCCGATATTTTTCAGCAACTGCTTCTATGTAATTGTTGCGCTCAATCTCTTCCTCAAACATGGTGAGACGTTTTGCTGCTTCTTTATGAAACGCAGTCTTTCCCTCCGGTGAGTTCATATCATACTCTTTTTCCAGAATCTCCAGGGAGAACAAAAATCCATTTCTTGCTTTATTGATCCTCTCCTCAAACGCCTCTGTTCCAAGATTCTTGATAAACTCGTCCGGGTCTTTATACGGCTCCATCCGGATAATCTTAGCTGTAATGCCTGCTTCTTTTAAAATCGGCATTGCACGAAGTGCTGCTCTTGTTCCGGCCTCATCGCTGTCATAGGTCAGATAAACTTCATTCACATACCGCTTGATCAGCGATGCATGTCCGGTAGTCAGCGCTGTCCCAAGCGATGCAACCGCATTCGTAAATCCTGCCTGATGAAGCGAAATCACATCCATATATCCCTCACAGATCAAAAAATAAGGTTTTCTGGATGTTCTGGCGCGATTCAATCCATAGAGATTCCTGCTCTTGTCAAACACTTCCGTCTCCGGCGAGTTCAAATATTTCGGCTTTGCATCTCCCATAACTCTTCCGCCAAATCCAATCACCCGGTTATTGACGTCCATGATCGGGAACATCACACGATTCCAAAATTTGTCGTGTGCCCCATGCCTTTCATCAACACTGATTAACCCCGCTTTTACAAGCAGTTCATCTTTATAGCCTTTTGTCTTTAAATACCGATACAGATCATCACTGTATTTATTCGAATATCCCAGACCAAAAGCGGTGATCGTCTCCTCACTCAGTCCTCTGCCAGTCAAATAGGTATGTGCCAGTTTCCCCTGCTCGGTCTTTAACTGGGCATAAAAATATTTTGCAGCAAGCTTATTGATCTCCAGCAGTGTCGCCTTCAGATCAGCTCTCTCTTTTGCTTCTTTAGAATACTCCACTTCCGGAATATCCACTCCTGCCCGCTCAGCAAGCATCTTAAACGCTTCCACGAAAGAATAATTCTCATATTCCATAATAAACGTAAATACATTGCCTCCCGCACCACATCCGAAGCAATAATACATCTGCTTTCCGCGGTTGACTGAAAAAGATGGGGATTTCTCATTGTGAAACGGACAAAGTCCAAAATAAGAACTTCCTTTTTTCTGTAACTTTACATATCCGGAAATGACGTCCACAATATCATTTTTTTGTCTTACTTCTTCTATTAAGTCTTCTGAAAAGTACATGTTGTCCTTCCTTCCAAATAAATTACCCTACATTTATACTTATTCGACAAATCCTTTTGATTTCCTTTAAATTTTCCAAGATTCCGGCACAAAAATTTCCTGAAACTTTTTTACCGCATAATTATCGGTCATCCCAGCTATATAATCACAGATAATCTGTTCTTTGCCGTCACCTCTCAGCACTGCACGTTGCAACTCCGGCTCAGGAAGTTTTTCGAAATGCTCCGAATAGTACTCATAGAGATTCTGTACCAATTTGATTGCTTTTTCCTCCTCGCTTTTTGCGAGAGGATTCCTGTAGACATTTTCAAACATAAATTTACGCAGTCCCATAAGTGCCGCTTCTACTTCTTCTGACATCTGAATCTTTGGTTGATCCATACTATGTATGATCACATCGTGTATCATCGTATTTAATCTTGCTCGGGTTGTGTTCCCTAATATTTTCCGATATTTTGGCGGAATGTCTGCTTCACTCAGTATCCCGCCGCGTATCGCATCATCAATATCATGATTGATATATGCAATCTTATCAGATAATCTCACAATCTGCCCTTCCAAAGTAAATGGCTTTCCCGATGTCTGATGATTTCGAATTCCGTCAACAACCTCCTCCGTCAGATTCAGTCCCTCTCCTCGTTTTTCTATGCATTCTACAACACGAACACTCTGCTCATTATGCTTGAACCCAAGCGGACAGATCTGGTTGAGCGCCCGCTCTCCGGCATGACCAAACGGGGTATGCCCAAGGTCATGTCCGAGACTGATGGCTTCTGCCAAATCTTCATTTAAGCGAAGTGCTTTTGCAATCGTGCGGGCATTCTGCGAGACTTCCAGCGTATGCGTCAGTCTCGTCCGATAATGATCTCCTTTCGGGAGCAAAAACACCTGTGTCTTTTGTTTCATTCTTCGAAATGCCTTACAGTGCAAAATTCGATCCCTGTCTCTTTGAAATACCGGTCGGATATCACATTCCTCTTCTTTTGCCTTTCTTCCTTTGGAATCCTTGCTCAACGTCGCATATGGACTCAAATACTCAATTTCTCGTAATTCTAATTGTTCTCGAATCGTCATCTTACTCTCCCTTATTTTTCAGTCGTTCCTCTATCGCATTTACAACCGTCTCAAGCACCTTGATTCTCGCATAATACTTGCAGTTTCCTTCCACTACAATCCAAGGTGCTTTTTCTGTGGAAGTTCGAATCAGCATCTCATTTACAGCTTCTTCGTACTGATCCCATTTTTCTCGGTTTCTCCAGTCTTCCTCCGTGATCTTCCACTGCTTGTCCGGATTTTTCTCACGTGCCCTGAACCTTCTCTCCTGTTCTTCCTTATCAATATGAAGCCAGAATTTCAGGACAACCGTACCGGCATTCACCAAATCCCGTTCCATGTCATTGATTTCCTTATACGCTCTCTGCCACTCTTTTTTACTGCAAAATCCTTCAATCCGTTCCACCAGTACCCTTCCGTACCACGTTCTGTCAAAAATAGCAATATGCCCTGCTTTTGGCATTGCTCTCCAAAATCGCCAAAGATAATGATGTGACCGCTCCATATCATTCGGTGACGCTGTCGGATGCACCACATATCCTCTCGGATCCATTTTTTCCGTCAGTCTCTTGATTGCGCCACCCTTGCCAGCCGCATCCCACCCCTCAAATCCTAATACAACCGGAATACCTTTCCGGTATAGTTCTCCATGCAGTTTTTCTATCTCTTTCTGCAGTTTCTTTAATCTCTTCTTATATTCCGCCTTCGTATAAGAACAATCCAAATTGGCTTTTGCCAAGACTGTCTCCGATATTTCATTGTTTACAAGCACTTTATCCGGCATGATTTCTTCTTGTTTTTCCTGTTTTCTTTTCTCTATTTCCGCCGAAAGGCAATTGATTACTGTCGTGTAGATTTTTATTGTTGCAAATCTTCGGTCTGTCGCTTCCACGATTGTCCACGGTGCATAGTCTGTATCGGTTTTCTGCAGCATCTCCTCATTCATTCTTTTATACTTTTTAAACTCTCGATTCCGCTTCAGATCTTTTTTGCTCACTCGCCACGCTGTCTCTTTCCTAGCCAATAATTTATCGAATCGCTTTTTCTGTTCCTCTTGGCTGATACACAAAAATATTTTGATCAAAACCATACCATCGTCTGTCAACTGCCGCTCAAAAGACTGAATCGAATCATACGCAGACAGAACCTCTTTTTCTCCTGCTTTCTTTTCAAACCGATCAATCAGGACTTTACGGTACCAACTGCTGTCATAAATTGCGATTCTTCCTTTTTCCGGCATTTTTGTCCAAAATCTCCATAAAAACGGATATTTCTTTTCTTCCTCACTTTCATTCTTTACTGCATACACTTCAAATCCTCTCGGATCTAATGGACGAATCAATTCTGCAATCTGAATTCCTTTTCCAGATGCGCCAAATCCTTCAAAGGCAATCATAATCGGAATATTTAAATTTCTGCACACTCGTTGTAACTGTGCAAGCTTTCTCTCCAGCACACTGATTCTTCTTTGATATTCGTCTTTCTCCATTTTCTTTGTCAAATCTATCTTTTCCAGCATAAATATTCCTCCCATTACAGATATTTTTATGCAATTACGCGATTTATTATACAATTATATAACAATTATCTTTTCTTTTCCATAATTATCTATATTTAATAAATTTTAAAAAAAGTGTTGACATTTCACACAAATCATAGTATTATAATCAAGTAGCAAGGAGCTGTTACGCAGGAGTGTCGGAACTGGCAGACGAGCAAGACTAAGGATCTTGTAAGCAATGCGCTTGTGTGGGTTCAAGTCCCATCTCCTGCATCTTAAAAGAAATCTTTCAAAGAAAGATTTCTTTTTTGTACTCTCTTTTAACTGATACTATTTTCCCTTTTTATAACTCAAAAAGAATAGCATTCGCTATTCTTTTTTAATCGGGGTGACAGGATTCGAACCTGCGACCTCCTGGTCCCAAACCAGGCGCTCTAG